>Ga0163215_100225_pt1 | contig 137703 bp, 144 predicted proteins | sample SynspAceP_FD_185934 | JGI IMG/M metagenome (GOLD analysis project Ga0163215, IMG submission 185934) | Saline lake microbial communities from Ace Lake in Antarctica - Synechococcus sp. Ace-P (Hybrid Assembly) | ecosystem: Environmental > Aquatic > Non-marine Saline and Alkaline > Saline | place...
TGGTCGTCGCTTGCTTGTGAAGATGGATCAGCATGGCAGCACCCCGTTCTGAATGTCCCTCAGAACCGATCTTGCCATGAAAAATGCAGATCGCCGAGGGTCAATGTGATCATCAGGGATGGAACAATTATGCTTGCGGAGGCTTCATTGCCAAATGGAGAAATTCTACCAAATTGGGCTTTGGAAGGGCTGCGTGCGCAAGCTTCGGTATATAAAGGGACGCCCGATGGCGTGCCGATTCGAGATCTCCTGCTCGCTCACTTGGTTGCTGAAGGCCGGATAGCCGAGGTGTTATCGTATCTTAAGCAAGCTCCGTTTGAGACAACGCTCGAAGATCAAGCCCGCTTGCTCAGTTTGCTAGAGGCAGCATTGCCGAAGGCGGATGACACCATCTTTGCCGAACTTGCGGTGCGTAATCGCGGCTTGATACGCAGCACGCCGGCAGCAGCGGCGCTTCGAACATATACCTCTAACCGTTTCGAAACGATTGGTTTTGCGGCAATAGCGGCGACGTTTACGATGCCAATAGCACTTGGCGATGGGGATACGGTTCCGGTCGGCTTGCAAGAAACTGAAATCACTGCACCCGAAGACTCTCCGCTTACCCGCCTCAGTGACCAAGCGAATCAAACCTCGCCCACGGACACCCCTGCAGACATCGCCAATTTCGGCCCACCTCAGGATGACCTTCTTTCGAGGCTGAGTGCGGTGTCGACACTTCCGCCGATAGATCAAACAGTTATATCCATCCCCGAGAACCAAGATCTTCTGGCAGCAGCACGCACGCGCCGCCAGTTGGTCAACGACCTTTTGGCGACCTTGCCTGAAGTAGATTGAATAGTGCGGCCAGAAATTGAGCCATTCGATTCCGAAAAGTCGTTTGGATATTGAAAGTAAATGTAAACTCTCTGCCACTAGCGTCGTCGTGTCCCCGCAAGAATTGCGAGAAAATGATGATGCGCCGACCCTGCCCGAGAATTATGACATTGGCCATCCTTGCGGTAAGTCAGCTGTCGTCCTTTTCCATAACCGATGCCTTTGCCGCATATCCAGCCCACCAAAGCTGTGACGTTGCCGCCGCTCAGGCTGCCCGTCAAACTGGCACGCCAATCGAGGTTTTGCGCGCGATTGGCCGCGTTGAGTCGGGTCGAACGACCGATGCCGGGTTTCACCCTTGGCCCTGGACGGTCAATGTAGAAGGTCGGGGGCGCTGGTTTGAAAGCAGACAGGCGGCACTTAGCTATCTACGACAACGACAAGCAGATGGTTCACGAAGCTTCGACGTCGGGTGTTTTCAGATCAACCATCGCTGGCACGGCGATGCTTTTTCCAATCTGGATGCCATGTTCGAACCCATGGAAAACGCGCTCTACGCCGCGACGTTCTTGGGCGACCTATACCAAGAGTTTGGCGATTGGCCCAAAGCGATTGGTGCTTATCATTCCCGGACTGAAATCCATGCGACGCGCTATACTGCCTTAGTTGTTGCGCGCCTTGATATGGCCCAATTGCCAGCCGCCGTGCAACTTGCAGGAACGCCTGCCGGATCGAGAAGTCCAGATCGCCCGCCGCAGACCATTCTGACATCCTCCTCCGCACCGCCAGCCAGTGCAGGATCACTGTTTCCCGACGGTGACACGCCGCGCCGTAGCTTCATTGCCTTTGCACCGGCGACAAACTGACGTGACAGCGCGCGTTTCCTTCAAAATGTCGACGGCCCTTCAACCAACGGTCATGTTGGCCGTTGCCTTGATGGCCGTCATTGTCATGATGATCCTGCCAATGCCTGCTTGGGTGTTGGATATTGGGCTTGCCGCTTCGTTCGGCTTGGCGATCCTGATCTTTACCGTAACGCTTTTTGTCGAGCGACCACTCGACTTCTCGGCATTTCCGACGATCCTGCTCGCGTCCTTGATGCTGCGACTTTCGCTCAATGTTTCTTCAACAAAACTTATCATTGGCGAGGGACACACAGGCACAGACGCGGCAGGCGATGTGATCCAAGGCTTCGCGCTTTTTGTGATGGGGGGCAGTGTATTCCTTGGGCTCGTGGTCTTCGGTGTCCTTCTGATCGTGAACTTCATGGTCATTACAAAAGGTGCCGCGCGCATGGCCGAGGTCGGCGCGCGGTTCGCCCTCGACGGGATGCCGGGCAAGCAATTGGCAATTGACAGCGACATGTCCGCCGGAGCGATCGACCATATCGAAGCAAAAGCCCGCCGCGAGCGCGAGCAGGCTGAAACGACCTTCTTCGGTTCACTCGATGGTGCATCGAAGTTCGTGAAGGGCGATGCCGTCGCAGGCCTTCTGATCACGCTTCTGAACCTCGTGATGGGGCTTGCGATCGGCACCTTGATGCATGGTATGCCTATCGGAGAAGCCTTTGAAACCTATGCGATTTTGACCGTCGGTGATGGTCTCGTCTCGCAAATTCCAGCTGTCATTATTTCCATCGCCTCAGCCCTTTTGCTTGCGCGCGGCGGGGCGACTGGCAAGGCGGACTCGGCACTGGCCGATCAGTTGGGGCGTCACCCAGCCGCCCTCGGCACGGTCGCTATTTTGATGGTTCTGTTTGCCTTAGTCCCCGGCCTACCCTTCGTTCCGTTCGTGATCGGAGCGTTGGTTTTGGGCTGGGCGGCATGGCATATGCGCCACAAGGCCGATGCGATTGAGGTCGCAGACGCGTCCCCCGAACCCTTGCTGCCAGCGGTGAAATCGCTCGGCGACATCCTTGATCTTGATGATATCCATCTCAGTTTCGCGCCTGATCTGGTTTCCATGGTGCTAGATAAGGGCACCGGCCTCGATGCGCGGATCGACAATATGCGCAGTCATATTGCCCGAAGTTTTGGGTTGGTTCTGTCCGAAATTCGGTTAACCGACGATGCCAGCCTTCGGCGTGGAGAGTATGTGATCCGCATTCAAGGCGTTGAGGCCGGCGCTGGCACACTTAGGCCGGACCAAGTGCTTGCGTTGTTGAATGATGGGGCGGACGGGCTGCCGAGCGGCGAGGATGTGCTTGAGCCTGTTTTCCAAGCCCCCGCCCGTTGGATCGACCAATATGAACAAGAAACTGCGTCTCTGGCAGGCGCGACCACCGTTTCCGCGACCGAGGTTTTGGCCACCCACTTGCTGGAAGTGATCAAGTGCAATTTGGCGCGGCTTCTGACCCTTAAAAGCCTGCGGCGCTTGCTGGACGAAATGTGCAACCTATCGGACCCTGACCGCGCTGCGGGCAACAGGCGTCTTTTGGACGAGTTGATGCCTGATAAGGTGCCTGCAGAATTGCTGTTGTCGGTATTAAGACTGCTATTGGAGGAATCCATTTCGATCCGAAATCTGTCGACAATTCTTGAGGCTATTGCCGATACGCGACCCCACACACCTGCGCCAGATCAGATCTGCGAGGCCGTGCGCCAAAGACTAAGCCTACAATTGTTAGAGGGCCTCAAGCGCGCCGATGGAACGGTGCCCTTGTTGCAACTGGCCAGCGATTGGGAAGACACGTTCACCAAATATGCGCTCGGCCCCGATCACGGCGGCGATGTAGCGCTTCCCCCAGAGCTGTTCCAACGCCTCACGCAAGGGGCCGCCGACAAACTGGCCCACCTATCGGAGGAAGGCGTTTTTCCAGCGGTTATTTCCAGCGCGCGCAGGCGTCGCTACCTACGCACCGTGCTGTCGGCCAAAGGCATCACCGCCCCGGTTCTGTCGTTTGAGGAGTTGGGCAGCAGCGCCAAGCCGGCCCTTATGGGCGTGATCCCGGCATGAGCGCGCTTGCCCAGCCGCTTCTAGATTGGGCCGGCGAGGTGGGTCTGGTGGCCTTCACGGTTTTCCTGCGCATCGGTGCGTGCCTTGCATTCCTGCCCGCCTTTGGCGAGCAAACCGTTCCCGCGCGCGTCCGACTGGGGCTTGCCTTCGCATTTTGCGCGCTGGTCCTGCCGCTTATGGCCCCGCAGCTATTGCCCAAAGTTGCATCCGATTGGACTTGGGGCTTTGCGGTGGCCGAAATTCTCAATGGCCTCGTGCTGGGGTTCGTCTTCCGGTTGCTGGTCATGGCGTTGAACATCGCCGGTATGATTGCGGCATCGGCCACCTCGCTTGCGCAAATCTTTGGCGGCGGCGTTGGCGTCGATCCGCAGCCCGCCATTGGCAACGCAATGGTCGTCGCAGGCATTGCTTTGGCCACTTTGGGCGGGCTCCATGTCAAAGTGGTCGAGGCGATGCTGCTTTCTTACATGATTTTGCCCGCTGGTATTTGGCCGCTTGCCAATGATCTGGCCGAGTGGGCGATGCGGGATGTGGCGCGAGCCTTCGCACTTGGGTTTGCGCTGGCGGCCCCCTTCACGGTTGCGGCGTTCATTTACAATCTGGCGCTCGGGGTCATCAACCGCGCAATGCCGCAGCTCATGGTTGCCTTCGTCGGCGCGCCCGCACTGACCTTGGGTGGACTGCTCCTAATGGCCTTGTCGCTACCGTTCGCGCTGGAAAGCTGGATGGCGGTGATGGACGCGACGCTTCGGGATCCGTTTGGAGCTGGGCATTAGCGATGTCGGACGATGATACCGAAAAGAACCACGAACCGACACAAAAGAAGCTCGGTGATGCGCGCAAAAAGGGCGAATTCGCCAAATCGACTGACCTGAACACGGTCGCGGCCTATGCCGGTTTCCTATTGGGCGCAGTCACCCTCGGTCCCTGGGGGTTCGAATATGCCGGGCAGCGCTTGGCGAGCCTTCTGACCAACGCTAATTATCTGTCGAGGGACTTGTCCAGCGGTGGCGCGGGGGGTCATTTGGGGTCCGTGATCCTGCAGATTGGCATCGGCATGTCGCCGCTTTTTGCGATCCCGGCGCTTGTGGTCCTGACAACTGTTCTTTGTCAGCGCGCGCTGGTCTTCACGCCCTCAAAGCTGATGCCCAAAGCGGAACGCATCTCCATTCTTGGCAATGCGAAGCAGAAATTCGGACGCGCCGGTCTGTTTGAGTTCGCCAAGAGTTTCACAAAACTGACCGTCTATAGCTTTTTGCTTGCGTATGTCTTCGTCGATGGCGCGGCGGAGTTGGTGTCGCTTTCCGGGTTAGAGGCGCGGGGGATTGTGCTGTCACTGTTCGAGTTGACGCGCCTGTTTCTAGCAAAGGTTGTTGTCGTGGCACTTGTGATCGGAGTGCTCGACTATTCTTTCCAGTATGCCGAGCATATTCGTAAAAACCGGATGAGTTTTCAGGAGCTGCAGGATGAGGCGAAAGCCTCGGAAGGCGATCCTTATATGAAGCAACAGCGTCGCCAAAAGGGCTACGAGATTGCGATGTCGCAAATGATGAAGGACGTCGATACGGCCGATGTCGTGCTCGTAAACCCGACCCATTATGCGGTCGCTCTGAAGTGGGATCGGATGCGGGGTGGCGCCCCGATCTGTGTCGCCAAGGGCATTGATCATATTGCGCTGGCCATCCGGGAACGCGCGATGGCGGCGGGTGTCGCCATTCGGCACGATCCACCGACCACGCGCGCGCTGCACGCCAGCCTACAAATCGGCGACGAAGTTCTGCCCGAGCATTACAAACCCGTTGCCGCGGCCATCCGCTTTGCCGAAACTCTGCGCAAAATGGGGGGGTCGGGGATGAGCCGCTCCCCCGCCCCCGCCCAAATCGCTCGCTTGCAAAAGCTTGCCGCCTTGCAATCAGACGCAGCGCGACAAGCAATGTTTCCGCTTCAGCAAGAACGCGCGCGCCTTCTCGGCAATATCGAAACGGTGCGCGAGACACTCCGCCAATCTCAGGCAGCCATGGCGGAAGCATCCACGCTGGTCGGCCAATCCCTGAGTGTGCAGCGCTACGGAGTGTGGTGCCAAACCCAGTTGGCAAGCCTTCAAAGGGCTCTCGCCCGGCTGGAGGTCAAACGCATTCCGCTCGCCAAAGCGATGGCACAGTCCGAGGCACGTAGGTTGGTGCTGGGTCACATGGCCGAAGATGCGGCGGCTGAAAAACGCAAGACAGCCAGTCGCGCCATGGAAAACAGCGACAGCCGATCTTTGCTCTAGGCGTCGTTAATTCACGTCTTGGCGCACAATATCCATGACCAAAACACTCTCGACGATGTCCGATTCCATTGTCTGACGCGAGGCTTGGGTCAGGGCACGGCGTAACGTGTCCATATTGCGCGACACGGTGAAATTACCATCGAATCCCCCAGCATTCGCATGTTCAAAAAGCACAGTTAGCAAAGCATCGCGGATCTTCGGCTCTAGGCTATAGACCTGTTCTCGCCCCCCTGCGCCAACTTCGAGACTAAGCGACATGACAACAAGCGCCGAAACCCGACCGCCTTTGACCACCGGGATCACGAACTGGTTGTTTAGCTTGACGAAAATCGCAACTTCGGCGTCTTTGTCGCCATAACCATCATCATACGCGCCGGACGACGGTGCAAGGGTGTCGGCTGAATTCGCTTCCCCATCTGGCAGGGTTGCCGTCTCTGCGGTGGGTGCAGGCCTGAGAAAGAAGCCCGCACCACCACCAGCGGCAATACCAATGACAATCAACAATAGAGGGAGGAGTTTTGACATGGGTTACCGGCCTAGAATGGAAGGATAATATCTGCAATTTGCTGGCCATAACGCGGCTGCTGCATATCAGTGATTTGGCCGCGTCCGCCGTATGAAATCCGCGCGGCAGCGATCTTGTCATACGTAATCTCATTCTGGCGCGAGATGTCGCCGGGGCGCACAAACCCGGTCACAACCAATTCGCGCAGCTCAAAATTCACGCGAACCTCTTGGGTGCCTTGAATGCGCAGCACACCGTTCTGCATCTTTTCGACCACAGTCGCTGCGATCCTGAGGGTCAGCTTTTCGTTCCGCCGGATGGAGCCATCGCCAGCGGATTGACTGTCGGACGTGGTAGAGACGGCATTGGCCGAGGTCGCACCGGTGGGAAGTCGCGTATCAATCTGCTGTGGCAAGCCCAACAATTGCGGAATGGCCATTGCCTCAGACCCGGACCGTGATCGGTTCGATTGGTTCGACATTTCTGCACGATCATCAATCTCAACCACGACGGTCAGAATGTCACCTCGGTTGCCCGCGCGCCGTTCGCCCAGCAAAGAAGCGCGCCCGCGATCCCAGAGCGAGGCTTGCGGTCCAACGGGCAGAACTTCGCCCGTCTCAGACAGTCCGGGATGGGTCATGGCGAAATATTCGTCGCCTGTGTGGACTTGGTTAAAATCCGGTGCGCGGCCCACGTTTTGCAGGCGGTCACAACTGCTGAGCGCAGATAGAACCACAAGACAGGGAAGAAGGCGTTTCATCTTGAGGCCTCTCAATTGGAGATTCGGGAATTGGAAACAAAGACCAGCGACGGCCCGCGAACGATTGCCACCACTGTGTTGCGAGAGGCCAGATTCATAACGCGCACCGATTCGCCCGCAGCAGCCCGGCCAAGCGCGCGACCTTCGGTAACGATTTGCAATTGCCCGACCGCATAGATCATCTGAACCGGCTCATTGCGCTCAACCAAAGCCGGGGGGCCGACCTGATCGGGCTGGATCGGGCGGCCCGCATACAATATCTCGCGGGTCTCTAGCCCGATAAGATACGCAAGGTCGCTGAACCCGCCGATCTGCTGGGTCGCGCGCAGCTCTATATCGCCAGCGCTCAGGATCGCTTGGGCGCGAATGGTGCGCACGGCAACGGCGCTGTCGGCCTGCACGGTTCCAGCGACAATCACACCAAGACCAATGGCCCACAGGAAGGGAAGGATACGCATCATCGCATACTACTCGTCGCCGACATCATCTGGTCGACGGCTGTTATCACCTTGGAATTCAACTCATACCCGCGCTGTGCCTCGATCAACTGCGTGACCTCGCGGACAGAATCCACGGACGAGTTCTCAAGATATCCTTGCCGAAAACTGCCCAGGCCATCCTCAGTCGCAGTCCCCACATTGGACGGCCCCGATGCGCTGGTCTCGAGAAACAGGTTCCCACCAATCGCCTCAAGCCCCTTGGGGTTGGTGAATCCGGCCAGCGTGATCTGGCCCAACAACTCAGGCTCCACCCGGTCGCGGAAATGGGCGTAGAACTCGCCATCGGCATTGATGCTGATCCGGTGGCTGTCGTCGGGGATCACGATCTCGGGCACAATCGCATGGCCATCGGCGGTCACAACAACCCCTTCGGACGAGCGGTTCAGCGAGCCATCGCGCGTATAGGCCGACGCGCCCGAAGGCAGCGTCACCTCGATCATGCCGCGCCCTTCGATGGCGACATCAAGATCGCCGCCGGTCTCGGACAACGATCCTTGCTGCACATCCATCGACACCGCCGAGGCGCGCACGCCAAGACCAAGCTGCACGCCTGTGGGCAATTGCGTGCCGTCAGATGCGGTGATCGCGCCAGGGCTGGCCTTCTGCTGATAATGCAGGTCGGCGAATTCGGCGCGCCGCGCATTATAACCCGTGGTGTTCATGTTCGACAGATTGTTCGAGATCACCTCCACCCGCATTTGCTGAGCGTTCATCCCGGTCGCAGCTATGTGTAGAGCACGCATTATATGTCTCCGTTCAAAGGTTGGGTCAGTTTCGACCGAGGGTTTGGATGACCGACTTGATCCGCTGGTCTTCCCGGTCGAGGAAGGATTTGTTGGCCTCGTAGCGGCGCTGCACTTCGATCAGGCGCGCCAATTCGCCGATTGGGTTGACGTTCGACGCCTCAAGCATCCCTTGATGCACCGTCGCGCCCTCGGCGGGCACCAGATCGCCTTCCGCTTTCAGCAAATTTCCCCCTGCGCGCGCCAAATCAATTGGATCGGCGGGCATGACGATACCGATTTGCCCAAGGGGCCGCCCGTTTGCGCTAAGCGTGCCGTCCTTGCCCAGCGACACATCCACGCCGGGGGGCACAAAAACCGGGGCGCCGCCCGCGTCCAGTAACCTGTTGCCGTCGCCATTGACCAACAAGCCCTCAGCGTCCGGCATGAAATGTCCCGCGCGGCTTAGGTAGGTTTCGCCGTCGCGTTCGATCTGGAAGAATCCTTCGCCCTCGATGGCAAAATCGAACGTGCCGCCGGTGACCTCCAGCGTGCCTTGCGACTGCACAATCCGGTGCGCGTCGGCCTGCACCATCGACACCGACGGCGCGTTCAATCCTGCGCTGCGGACGAATTCCGAAAATACGAGGTCTTCGCGCCGGAAGCCTGTCGTGCTCGCGTTGGCGATATTGTTGGCAATCACGTCCAACTCGCGGCGCAGGCCAATCTGTCGGCTCAGGGCGGTATAGGCGGTGCTGTCCATCGCGCGGCTACCCTCCCGCGATCAATGGCAGGATGCCCTCGTCGAAAAAGCGGGTCAGCGCATCGGTCATGAACCCCATCGTGGCCCAGAAAACAGCCAACATCGCACCGACCTTGGGCACGAAGGTCAAGGTCATTTCTTGGACCGAGGTTAACGCTTGGAACAGGCCAATAGTTACGCCGGTCAGCAACGCCATGATCAACATCGGGCTAGAGATCGTGACCGCGACCCAAAGGCCTTGGCGCAACGTGTCAAAGAGAAGGTCTGGGTTCATGAACTACACCGGCATCCTGAGAATTTCCTGATAAGCCTCGACGACCTTGTTGCGGACCGTCACCGCCGTCTCGACCGCCAGTTCGGTTTGGGCCAGCGCTTGGACCAAGGCATGCGGGTCCGCGCCGCCAGACATCGCAGCTTTGGCGAGGGTTTCGCCTTCCTGAAGTGTGCTGGCAAAGTCCCTGAGCATGGATCCAGCGGTGCCTTCTGCGGCTCCGGGTGTGCTTGTGGCCGTGGCTTGACGTGCGCCTGCATAAAGCGCTGCGGCCGAGCCTGATCGAATATCCATCATAAATCTCCGTCAGTTAGCGACGCAGCAACTCAAGCAACGAGCGCGTCATCTGTCTGGCATTGTCAAAGGTGCGAAGGTTGGCCTCGTAGCTACGCTGGGCCTCGCGGGCATCGGCCATCTCGATGGTCAGCGACACGTTGGACCCTTGATAAAGCCCCTCGGCATTGGCCATCGGATGTGATGGATCGTGGATCATCGGCAGGGCGGACTGGTCGAGGCGTTCCGCCCCCAACCGCACACCCGGCTTGCCATCAAAGTTGGGCACCATCGTCTCAAACGTAGTTAATTTACGCCGATAGCCGGGCGTATCCGCATTCGCCACGTTCTGCGAAACGATGTTCAGCCGCCCAGCTTGCGCGCTTAGTCCACTGCTGGAAATCGCGAGGGCGTTCATTAGGTCACTCATCATGCATCTCCGAAATTAGCGGCCACGGCCAAGGCTGGTGCGCAGGACGTTCATCGTGCTGCGGTAGATCGCCAAGGCGGTGTCATGTTGTTGGCGGATCTCGACGTTGCGCAGCATCTCACGCTCTAGCGACACGTCGTTCCCATTGGGGGAAGCACGTGCCTGCGGGTCATTTTGAACCGCAGAGCGCGTGCTAGTTTCAGCGCCCAAATGCCCGGCGCGTGTCGCGGTCAAAGGATCGGCACTCTTATAGGTCTGCGCAAAAGGGCTCAGATCTTGGGTGCGATAGCCGGGCGTGTCGGCCTGGGCGATGTTTTGGGCGGCCAAGGCCTGACGCTGCCCGGCATGGGCCGCCATGGCATGCGCCATCCGCATCACTTCGATATTTTCAAGCATCGGGGCTTCTCCCTCGATTGGTTCAACTAAGGCTTAACCCTGATTCCTTTAGAAAGAGTAAGCCGGGCCATTTGCCCCCAAATTGAGTCGAGGTTTCATGAACGAGCTCCCTTTCAAGCGCCTTGCCGCGCGCATTGGCGAACTGCAGGCGCATAAACACTCAGGCCAGGTTGCCGCCGTGACCGCCGGGGTTGTTGCAGTGTCCGGCCTTGCGCGGGTTGGGGCTGTGGGCGACCGAGTGGCGATCACCCGGACCGACCTGCCACCAATTCTTGCGGAGGTGCTGCGGCTTGAGGCCGATCATGTCACAGTCTTACCCGAGGGCGATCTGGACGGAGTAACCTTAGGCGCACCTGTCACCTATCTGGGCCGGGCCGAGGTTTATCCCGCCCTCGCATGGGTCGGCCAAGTCATTGATGCGTTTGGACAACCCCTGGACGGAACCCCTCTGTCCAAAAGCGGTAAAGCCTACCCGTTGCGCCCGCAAGCCCCCAACGCGATGGCCCGTCGCGGACTGGGCGCGCGCCTTGATACAGGTGTGGCGGCAATCGACACGTTCTTGCCATTGGTGCGCGGGCAACGCATGGGCCTTTTCGCAGGTTCCGGGATCGGGAAATCCACGCTTTTGGCCGGACTGGCGCGCGGCGTGAACGCCGATTTGACCGTCATCGCCCTGATCGGTGAACGGGGGCGAGAGGTCCGCGAATTTGTCGAAAACGTGCTGGGGTCGGAAGGCATGAAGCGCGCCATTGTCGTGGCCGCAACCTCCGATCAACACGCGCTGGTCAAGCGGCGTGCGGCTTGGATGGCCATGACAATTGCCGAATATTTCCGCGACATCGGGGCTCAGGTGGTCTTCTTGGCCGATTCTGTGACCCGTTTCGCCGATGCCCACCGAGAGATCGCGCTGCAATCGGGCGAGCCTGCCGTGCTGCGCGGCTATCCGCCCTCGACCGCAAAACTGGTCATGGATCTGTGCGAGCGCGCCGGACCCGGCCAAGACGGGCAAGGCGACATCTCGGCCATCTTCAGCGTCCTGGTGGCCGGGTCAGACATGGAGGAACCGATTGCCGACTTGATGCGCGGTGTGCTTGACGGTCACATCATTCTTAGCCGAGAGATCGCCGAGCGCGGGCGCTTCCCGGCCATCGACGTGCTGAAATCCGTGTCCCGAAGCCTGCCCGGAGCCGCCACCGAGGACGAAAACGCGCTGCTACAAGACGCCCGAGGACGCTTGATGCGCTACGAGGATGCAAAGCTAATGGTTCAAGCCGGGCTCTATACCAGCGGCAACGACCCGGACCTCGACAAAGCGCTGCAGTCCTTTGCGGGGCTGGACAACTTCTTCCGGGGCGTCGGCGTTGGCGCTGCAAATGAAAGCTTCAACGCACTGAGCGCCGCGTTGGGTCGCAGGCCAATTAGGTCACCCGCGATTGATCTCGCTAATCTGACAACAGATGCCTAGCCGCGCATCCAAATGTCCTAGAAACTTCTGGTGCCGCTGAGAGGACTCGAACCTCCGACCCCATCATTACGAATGATGTGCTCTACCAGCTGAGCTACAGCGGCCCATTTGAAGTGGTGGTCGATTAGCACCGCTGATCAGGCGGTGGAAGCCTTATCTTTCGCAGGCAGGGCCTCGGTCACCTCGGCCTCCGACACGGGTTCGGCATCGATAATCTCAACCTCCTCCACGGCGGGCGCTTCAACGACTTCAACCGCCTCGGCGCTCTGATCCTCCAGCCGCCCCACGATCATCGGCAGCATTGCGGTCGAGTTCGGGATCGCCAGTTCGGACTTCGGTGGCTCCACCCAGCTGAGCGTATCAAACGCACCGCAATTGGTGCAGATCGGCACCCAGTCGGAATGGATGTTGTGGCATTTGTCGCAGCACCATTGCGGCCCGCGCGACGCGGTCAATGCCCGTGTCAGCCAGCCGCGCACAACCTGATCCGGCGCACCTTCACCCCGCTCAATCGCAGCCATCAAGGCCAGCGATCGTGCGGTCGGAGTTGTCTCGGGCACATCGCCCAGCGCACGTCTGGCTTCCGGGAAATCCTCGGCGGCGAGGTGAAGTTCCGCCATCAACATCCGCGTCTCGGAATGCTCGGGATGCAGTTTCTGCAACGCCGCAAACCGCTTCAGGCGTTCTTGCGGCGTCTCGTCCGGCTCAATCCCGGCAAAGGCAGCCGCAAGATCTGGATGCGGGCTCGCCTCCCAGGCTTTGGTGATCACCTTGACTGCCTGCTTGGGTTTGCCCGCTTTGATGTATAGCTCAGCCGCAAGTGCCGCCGCAGGCACCAAAGTCGGCGCAAGGCGGTTGGCCTCTACAGCCATCGATTCCGCCTCAGTATCCTCGCCCGCCGCCAAGGCATCGCGCGCACCCGCATAGGATAAAACCGAGTCGCGCCGTTTATGCACATCGCGCGGCAAAGCCCCGCCGCGCAGCTTGGCGGCAAGTGTTTTGCGCGCGCCAGCCCAGTCGTCATTCTCGGCCTGCAAGCGCAGCAGAACATCTTGCGTGTCTTCATGCTTCGGCTTCAAGGCGAACGCCTTTTCGGCCAATCGCAAGGCGGTGATCGTATCGCCCGAGGCCAGCTTTTGCTTCATGATCCCGCGCACACCAACGAACCGCGTGCGGTCGTCTTGCAGCAAGCGCTTATAAACCTCCTCCGCCTTCACATGATCGCCAGCCATCTCAGCGGCTTGAGCAGAAATCAGGTTCGTCAAATCGGGGCGGTTCAGGAACTTCTCCGCACGCTGCGCCTTCACAAGCGCCAGCTTCCCCTCGCCCGAGGCCAGCGCCATCAAGCCATCGGCCATTGCCTCAAACCCGCGCCGTTCGCGGTTGCGCAGAAAGTAGCGCGAGATCGCAGTCTCGTCTCCGTTCAGGAATTTCAGCACCGCAACCGCCAAGCCAACCAGCTTGAACGTCGCCCAGATCAGCGCCAGCAGAACCAGCGCTGCGATCACGGCCGCCAGCGGCGATAGCGTGAATTCGGTCGTGCCAATCGCCATGCGCACAGAGCTGCCCGTTTCCATCAACGCGCCCGCCCCTAGGGTCAGACCGATCACGGCAACGACGAAAAGCAGGATTTTCAGAAGGGACCAGAGCATCACCGCACCTCTATTCGTTGCTAGACGCGGTCAGCGTCATGAGGGTTTCCAGCGCGTCAATCCGCGTTTGCGCCTGCGCAGTCCAGCCCGCCATTGCCGCTTGACCGCCTTCGGGCAGCATCTGCAATTCGCCCAGAACCCCCGCAATGTCACCAGATCGAAGCGCCGCCTCAGCGCGGCTGAGCACAGCGTCGGGGTCATCGCCCTCACGCGCCTCAAGCGACCGCGCGCCAACTTGTGCGCGCAGGAATGCGCCAACCCGGTCGCCCACGCCCTCGCCCATGGTTTCCTTGACCGATGCGGCCAGTCCGTCGCGGGCAATATCCGGGAAGCTGCGCTGCAAGGAGGGCAGGCTGGGGATGCCCGTTTCAGCGACGGCCTCCAGACCCGCAATATCGGCGCCCAATCCGCCAAGTTCGCTCAAGGGATCCGCGAAAGGCGCACCGGTCTCTGACGCCGCCACAATCCGGGCAATCGCCGACTGGCGCGCCGCTTGGGTCGCTTGCGCACCTGCGGAGGCTTGCAATTCAGCCGCACGCGCTTCAGCCGCGTCAATCTCGGCGCGGGCAGCGGCGGCAACTTGCGTCATCTCGGCTTGGGCGGCCTCCGTCGCGGCGCGCTGATCTTCGAGCGCATCCCGCATCTGGGTCAACTCAGCCGTCACAGCAGCGCCGTCTTCGCCACCAACAACCATGATCCCATTCTCGGCAAGCTCGGTCAGGCGCGCATCGAGGGCCGCGATCATCTCCGACAGACCAGTAATTTCCCCAGACAGCCCATCAAAGGCGGTCTGCTCGTCTGCGGAAATCACGTCCGTTTGGGGGCCCGCCGCAGCCTCAAGCGCTTCAATGCGCTCGACAAGCGCCGAATCGGGGGCGGTCATCGGGGGCGGCGAGGGTTGCAGGACATAAACCACCGCTCCACCAAGCACCGCAGCAACGACACCGCCGAGCACCATCGGCATGAAGGCGTTAGATTTCTCAGGTCCAGCTGGGGTGCGCGCATCGGCGTCTGGCGCGTCCTCTAGCGGCCCAGCTTCAACATCCTCACCAGATGGAGCGTTGTCGTCCGTCTCAGCCACATGATCCGCGTCGGCCTCAATGGTATCCGAAGGCGCGTCCTCTAGGATTTCAGCATCTTCAACCGCATCCGAAACCTCGCCCTGAAGCGCGTCAGGGGCAGTATCTTGGGCTTGGGTCGGGTCATCATCACTGGGCGACGGGGTCTTCTGGGCCAAAGGAACCTCTTGATAATCGGGACAAACGGGGCCGGGCGCAGCCAGAACAATCACCCGAGGACAGCCTAACGGGACGCCTCTGGCCCCTCAAGGCGCTTTGCGGCAGCGCGGCGATAAAGCGCTTCTGCCATTGCGGGGGCCGTCGGCTGGGCGGCGATCTCGATATGGCCGTAGCCGTCCGGGTCAAGCGCGTCCGCAACTGCGCGACTTAGACACAGCACCTCCGCATTCGGCGCACACGGACAGGCCTTGGCGAAAAATCCGGCCGTTCTGGGCGAAAATAGCGTCACGAAGTCCGGCGCGCCTTCAGCCAAATCACGCGCGATATCCGCCGGGAACGGCACGGCAGACTGGTCGTAAACCACGCGCTCCTCGCAATTCAGGCTCGCGGCCCGCAACCGATCCGCAATCTCGCCGCGCGCATATGTGCCGCGCAGATGCAGCAAAGCGCCCAGGTGCCCGTCCGCCACAAGGGCGTCCACCAATTGATCCGCCGTGCCGCCCATGTCGCGCGCATCCAACCCAAGATCCTGCGCAACCTCCGTCGTGCGGGGGCCAACACAATAGGCCTTCCGCCCAGAAATCGCCGCGCCGCGCAACGCCAACGCACCGTTCTCAGAGGTCAGGATCAAGCCCGTGACACCGTCGAGCGGTCCGCACTCTTGCCACACGATCTCGATCAGTGGGGCAAACACGACCTCCATCCTCAACGTCAAACTCGTCGCAAACCGCTCCGCCTGCGCGCGTGGGCGCGTTAGGATCAACCGGGGCGGGCGGGATTGTGGGACCATGTTTCAGGTGCTACCCCAGCGTTACCCTTTCGCGCAACCACGAGAACACCGTGACCGACCTGTTGATCCTCGGGCTAGAGAGCAGTTGCGACGACACCGCCGCCGCCATCTTGCGCGTGCGGGACGGGGTGCCAGAAGTGCTGTCATCAATTGTGCGCGGCCAGGCCAACCTGCACGCCAATTTTGGCGGTGTGGTGCCTGAGATCGCGGCAAGGGCGCATGTGGAAATCCTCGATGTCGTCACAAAAGCAGCGCTGGCAGAGGCGGGTTTGACGCTGGCCGATATGGACGCAATTGCCGTCACCTCCGGGCCCGGCCTTATTGGCGGCGTGCTCTCTGGCGTAATGTTTGCCAAGGGTTTGTCGGCCTCGGGCGGCATCCCGATGATCGGTGTGAATCATCTGGCAGGTCATGCGCTGACCCCACGCCTGACCGACCAGATGGCGTTTCCATACCTGATGCTTCTCGTCTCCGGCGGGCATTGCCAGTTTCTCAAGGTCGAAGGGGCCGAGACATACCAAAGGCTCGGCGGCACCATCGACGATGCACCCGGCGAGGCGTTTGATAAGGCAGCACGGTTGCTCGGCTTGCCGCAGCCCGGTGGCCCGTCTGTGGAAACGGCTGCGAAATCCGGTGATCCCAAGCGCTTCAAGTTCCCGCGCCCGCTGCTGGACCGCGCGGGATGTGATCTGAGCTTTTCCGGTTTGAAGACCGCGTTGTTGCGCGCGCGCGATGCAACAGTGGCCGATCAAGGCGGGCTAAGCGCCCAAGATCAAGCCGACCTGTGCGCCGGGTTTCAGGCCGCCGTCGTCGATGTTTTGGCGGAGAAATCCCGCCGTGCGATCGATGCCTCTGGCTCGGATGCTCTAACCGGCTTCGCCGTCGCGGGCGGGGTTGCTGCCAACGGAGCGCTCCGTGCAGCCCTCATGGCGCTCGCGGACGAAAAGGCCCTGCCCTTCGTCGCACCCCCTTTGCGGTTTTGCACCGATAATGCGGCGATGATCGCATGGGCGGGCGCAGAGCTATTCAGCAAAGGCATCCGCCACGGCATGGACCTGTCCGCACGGCCCCGCTGGCCGCTTGACACCGCACAAGCCCCCATGCTCGGGTCCGGCAAGAAAGGCGCAAAAGCATGAGTGTTGCGATTCTAGGCGCGGGCGCGTTCGGCAGCGCTTTGGCGATATCATTGGCCCAAGACGGGCGTGCCGTGACCCTATGGGGGCGCAACCCAGACACGATGCGCGAGATCGGGCAGAGCCGCACAATCCCCCGATTGCCAGGTGCGGCGCTGCCCCCCAGCGTCACTGTCGTCACCGATCTGGCGCAAGTCAAAGCCGAAACCCTGCTGCTCGCCGTGCCCATGCAAACCCTGTCGCAGCTTCTAACGCGCGACGATTTCCCGGCTGCCAAGCACCTGGTCGCGTGCTGCAAAGGCATCGATCTGACCACGGGCCAAGGCCCCACCGCCCTGATCGCGACGCACCGCCCCGATGCCACCGCCGCAATCCTGACCGGACCAAGCTTCGCCGCCGATATTGCGCAAGGTTTGCCGACAGCGCTGACCCTTGCCTGTGCAGATGCGCAAATCGGCAAAACCCTGCAAGAATCCCTGACCACCGCAAACCTGCGCCTCTACCGCAGCACAGATCCTATCGGGGCCGAGCTGGGTGGAGCGCTCAAAAATGTCATCGCCATTGCCTGCGGACTGGTGATGGGGGCCGGGTTTGGAGCCTCCGCACGCGCGGCTGCCATTGCACGCGGCTTTGCTGAGATGCGGCGCCTCGCCCAACGTCTTGGCGCGGCCCCTGATACGCTTACAGGCTTGTCGGGTTTCGGAGATCTGGTCCTGACCTGCACATCGCCGCAATCGCGCAACTTCGCGTTCGGCGCAGCGCTCGGCGCAGGCCACCCTCCGGCGCCCGGCACCACGGTCGAGGGTAAGGCGACAGCAACCGCCGCCCTCGCATTGGCGCGCAAACACAACATAGACATGCCGATCACCGCGATGGTATCTGCGGTCTGTGCAGGCGAAATGGATGTCTCCGACGCCATGCGCCACCTTATGCAACGCGAATTGAAAGCCGAATGACCATGCTGATTGCCCTGACCTGCCGCGACAAAGCCGGTGCCCTGCCCGTGCGCCAAGCCAACCGCGACGCGCATTTGGCCTATATCGCCGAGACGGGTGTGGTGAACCAAGCCGGACCTTTCCTTGATGCAGACGGCGCAATGTGCGGCTCGCTCGTGATCCTTGAGGTTGACGACATGGCAGCGGCGCAGGCTTGGGCTGCAAGCGATCCCTACGCCAAGGCGGGCCTGTTCGACAGCGTGTCGATCGACGTCTGGAAGCGTGTGGTGGGCTAATGCGCTACTGGCTGTTCAAATCTGAGCCCTCCACTTGGTCTTGGGACCAGCAAGTCGCCAATGGCGATGCGGGCGAAGAATGGGACGGCGTGCGCAACTATCAAGCCCGCAACTTCATGCGCGACATGGCCGTCGAAGATCGCGGCTTCTTCTATCATTCGCAGAAAGAGAAAGCCGTGGTCGGTATTATCGAGGTGATCGCCGAGGCGCATCCCGACAGCAAGACCGACGATGCGCGGTGGGAGTGCGTGGACATCAAAGCCATCAAACCGCTGAAAACACCCGTAACGCTCGATACCATCAAGGGTCACCCGGCGCTGGCGGAAATGATCTTGGTCAAGAATTCGCGCCTATCTGTGCAGCCCGTGACCGAGGCAGAGTTTCAGGTCATCTGTGGGCTCGGCGGTCTTTAACCCGACGGTGACAACGTCGCAGGCGAGAACAGCACTCCGAATTGTTCGCACCAGATCACCACTGACCCAAACGCCGACAGATCGGTGCCCGACGGGATCACATAGGTCTGATCGCCCACATTACCCTTCAACTGTCCCAGCGCCAGCCAGTCGCCGTCCAATACCTGGCCCGATGCAGTTGGGTCGGCGACTGAGCTCATCCAGACCTCAAGATCCGGGCCATTCGTCACCCGGAAATCCGTGAACCGCAGCAAATGTTCGCCTGTTGCGGTCTCTAGCACCGTCACCATGCCCTCGCCTTGATGGGCGCGGTCGGCATCGCGGAACGTGCCGGATGCAACGGCAGTTACCATTAGGCTATCCGGCAATGCCTCAGAGACCACTCGGTCAATGAACAGCGGCGATGCAAGATACCAGAACGCAGCCCCGGCCACAAAACCGATGCCAAAAACCGGTAGAATACGTGTAAGAAATCGCATAGCTGAGCCCCCATTTGCATACCGTAATATGCAGGAACTGGTGCAATTGCGCAAATAAAGAAGGGCCGCCAAAACGTATGGCGACCCTGCTTACCCCACGCGCATCCCAACTGCACCACGCGTGTTCGATTTCGGGCCTGCCATACTGGTCAGGTCACGATTTGAATACCGGTCATCACGCAAAAAAGCAAACCCCAAGCTATTAGAGTTTACTTCAAATTCAAGGAATTAGAGAGCTAGCCGTAAACGCTCTCTTTACCGAAATGCTTGGTCAGCATGTAATAGACCACGACGCGATACTTGTTGCGTTCGGATTTACCATAAGTCTCTAGCACCTTGTCGATGCCTTCCATCAACGCCGGGCTATCGGCCAGACCCAGTTTCTTCATCAAGAAATTGGCCTTCACCGTCTCAAGCTCGCTCGGCTGTGATCCGGCGACGGTAGACGCATCGTCGTTATAGATCGCCGGACCGCAACCGATGGTCACTTTGGTCAGCAGGCCCATATCCGCCGTCATTCCACATTTGTTCTTCAAATCGTCCGCATATTTCGCAATCAGATCGTCGCGCTTGCCCATATTCAACTCCCAATGATGGTGTCAGGGATGGTGTCGCCTGACATTTGATACTGTATCGCTATGAAACCCGCCCAAGTCCTACCTGACAAGCTTTTCTGTGATCCGGCCGCACTTAAGCCTGCGTCAAAGGCTGTTTGCCGGGAAATAGCGCAGCAACAAAGGGAAATTCGCGCTAGGCAAGCGCATGGTAAGACCCAAACGCTGCCTAATCTTTTAGGTAACCCGCTATCGCTGTAACCGCCTCGGGCGCGAAAAGAACTTCGAGATGCCCGAGCGCCGGCAACACCTGATAGGTGCCCAACGCGTTGTGAGCGCTTAACGTTGGCTCATACTGATCGGCAAAGAACGCCTCGTCTTCCTCTCCGACCAGCAACAAAAACGAAGGCAGCGCCGCAACATCGCTGCCAAAGTCACTGCGCGGCGAGAACCCGGTGTTCAAACGGTAGCTATATGACTGCGTCGCGTATCGCCCGTCTACCGTGGCCAGCACATCTTCGGGCAAGTTGAACTCCAACACGGTTAGGCCGTTCAGCGCGGTAATTCCGACCATGTTCAACATCGACAACCCGATCAAACGCAGGGTCAGGGCATAGGCCCACCCGCCAGAAGCTTGCCGTGTCGTGGGCGCGTCGTATTTTAAAAAGGGGGCCATTAGGACCGCATCTTTGACCAAATCCCCGTGATCACCGCCCGCCAAACGCAGAACCAATCCACCCCCAGACGAGTGTCCAACAAAGGTGGCAGCCTGAACGCCCGCGTGGTCGAGAAGGTCCGCCAGATCATCCTCATATTGGCCGATATACGAGACATCACCGCGTGGATCAGCCAACGGGCCGTGGCCCCTTAAGTCGGGCACCAAGACGCGCGCGCCAGTTTGCTGCGCGATCCCTTCCGCAAGATCCATATAGGCCGCGCCATGCCAACCCGAGCCGTGCACAACGACAATCGTATCAGCTGCACTGCCTGCGACCTGCCGAAACCCGAGCGTTGCGCCGTCGCGAGCTATGAAGGTTTGAAGCGGCACATCTGTGGCAGATCCTGTCCCCGTTGCGTCTGGAAAGCGCAGCCCGGTTTCGGATGAGACGGCTCCGGCAGGCCATTGGCTAAGGATCAGCCCCACCGCGATGGCGAAGAAAATCCCGACGGAGGTCACGATAAACACAAACACTTTGAACATAGAAAAACCCCAAGACTTTCACCTTGGGGTTTATCCGAATGCGTATACTCAAGACACGACCCAATGGTCGCATCGGCAAGCTTAGTAGCGGTAGGCTTCGGGCTTGAACGGGCCCTCAACAGTCACACCGATATAGTCTGCTTGGTCCTGCTTCAGCTCGGTCAACTTCACGCCGATCTTCGCAAGGTGCAGACGCGCAACTTTCTCGTCGAGGTGCTTGGGCAGAACATAGACTTCGTTGCCATACTGCTCGCCCTTGGTCCAAAGCTCGATCTGCGCCAGCACCTGGTTGGTGAACGACGCCGACATCACGAACGATGGGTGACCGGTGGCGTTGCCGAGGTTCAACAGACGGCCCTGCGACAGCAGGATCATACGATTGCCAGACGGCATCTCATACATATCCACCTGATCTTTGATGTTGGTCATCTTGGTGTTCTTCAGCGCAGCAACCTGGATCTCGTTGTCGAAGTGGCCGATATTGCCGACGATCGCCATGTCCTTCATCTCGCGCATGTGCTCGATGCGGATGACGTCTTTGTTGCCGGTGGTGGTGATGAAGATATCAGCCGTGCTCAGGGTATCTTCCAGCAAGGTGACCTCAAAGCCATCCATAGCAGCCTGAAGTGCGCAGATCGGGTCGATTTCGGTGACCTTAACACGCGCACCTGCACCGCGCAGCGACGCTGCCGAGCCTTTGCCCACATCGCCGTAACCACACACAACGGCGGTCTTACCAGCCATCATCGTGTCGGTTGCGCGGCGGATACCGTCGACCAGCGATTCCTTACAGCCATACTTGTTGTCGAACTTCGACTTGGTGACGCTGTCGTTCACGTTGATCGCTGGGAACGGCAGTTCGCCTTTCTTCTGCAACTCATAAAGGCGGTGAACGCCTGTGGTGGTCTCTTCGGACACGCCAACGATCTGATCGCGCATCTTGGTGAACCAGCCGGGTGAGGCCGCCATGCGCAATTTGATCTGCGCCTTGATGGCTTCTTCTTCCTCAGACTCGGGCACCGGAATGATCTCTTCGCCTGCCTCAGCGCGTGCGCCCAACAGGATGTACAGAGTCGCGTCGCCCCCATCGTCGAGGATCATGTTGGGGCCTTCAGGGAACTGGAACGACTTGTCGAGGTAATCCCAGTGCTCTTCCAAGGACTGGCCCTTGATTGCAAAGACCGGAACGCCCGATGCGGCAATCGCCGACGCGGCGTGGTCTTGGGTGGAATAGATGTTGCACGAGGCCCAGCGCACATCGGCGCCAAGGGCCGTCAGCGTCTCGATCAGCACGGCGGTCTGGATCGTCATGTGCAGCGAGCCGACGATGCGGGCATCTTTCAGCGGCTTGCTCTCGCCAAACTCCGCGCGCAAGGACATCAGGCCCGGCATTTCGGTTTCGGCAATATCCAGCTCTTTGCGGCCAAACTCGGCCAAGGATATGTCTTTTACAATATAGTCATTCATGACCGCGCGCATCTTTCGATTCAGGATAAGTTGTGCGGCTCATATCAAGGCTTTTGCTGTCTCGCAATGCGGCGCGCGAGACCCGGCAAAAAGGGGTGCAGTCGCCCACACCCCAAAGGTAGGCTTAGGTTACTTGCCCTTGCCCGGCTTGGACGGCTGACCGGGTTTCGAGGGTTTGGTTTGGGCTGCTTTGATACCCATGGGTGCACCTATGAATGAGTCGCCTGCACCGCGCAGGTGACAAATCCCCATTACGCCGAATTTGGAACCAATCAAGCGGGATTTTTGCGCCCGTTGACGGACGCTTCCCCCTCGGCCAAAAAGCGCTGATCACCACTTGGAGAGCCCCATGCCCAAGGCCCCACCCCGCGCTTGGCAACGTATGTTGTCGGGTCGCCGCCTCGACCTGCTTGACCCGACGCCGATGGATATCGAGATCGAGGATATTGCCCACGGGCTTGCTTTCGTGGCGCGCTGGAATGGGCAAACGGAGGGGGATTTTCCTTACTCCGTCGCCGAACATTCGCTGCTGGTCGAGACTCTGTTTTCGCGGATGGAACCGAAAGCCCCCGCGAAATGGCAACTCGCCGCCTTGCTGCATGACGCGCCGGAATATGTGATCGGCGATATGATCAGTCCGGTGAAAGCCGCGATTGGGCCAGATTACGGCGAGCTGGATGATCGGTTAATGGCCGCGATCCACTTGCGGTTCGGGCTGCCTGCCGCGATTCCGAAATCCGTCAAAGTGGCAATCAAGAAGGCCGATAAGGTCTCCGCTTGGATGGAGGCCACACGCATTGCCGGATTTGCGGAAGCCGAGGCGACGAAGTTCTTCGGCAAGCCCCCCGCCGCAATCCTCAAAGGTCTCGACGTGCAACTGCGCGCGCCTGTCGATGTGCGCGCTGATTACACTGCACGCCATGCGGAATTGTTAAGGAAGCTATCATGAACCTGACCGTCCGGCCTGCCGAGGTCACCGATGCCGCGCAAATGGCAGCGCTTCTGAACGAGATCATTGCGATCGGCGGCACAACAGCAATGACCACGCCGCTCAGCGCCGAAGATATGGTCGCCTGGATGGCCAAGAAGGCCGATAGGTCGGCGTGGCATGTGGCAGTCGACGGCGATCAAGTGCTCGGCTTCCAGCTGATCACTCCGCAAAACGACATTCCGCCCGAGGCCACGGATATCGCCACCTTCGCCAAGGTCGGTCAGGTCAAGCGCGGCGTCGGATCAGCTCTGTTCGAGGCGACACAAGAGGCCGCCCGAGCGCTGGGATATACGTGGATCAACGCCAATATTCGCACCGACAATACGGGGGGAGTTCGGTATTATGACAGTCGCGGATTCCGCACCTATCATACGAAGATCGACGTTGATCTGGGCGAGAGCTTAATCGTGGATAAGGTCCTCAAACGGTTCGACTTGTGATCACCAGAGGTTGCGCTGGTTCATCAACTTGCGATCTCTCTGCTCAGCCCGGCTGCGGGACACAAACCGGTCAGCCCAATCGTCCACGTTACGTTGGTGATTGGCGGCGCGGCGACGGTCGGCAGCGGTGCGAAGGGTGTCTGAAATCAGGCTCAGCATGGTCTCTCTCCTAAAGCTGGTATCTGAAATGAACCTAACGGCCTTGATCCGCTGGCGCTAATCAGGAAGACTGCGGATATGTTAGCTGAGCTTACAACCTAATGGACTGGCGCACCCTGCCGTCCCTATCGGCCCTGCGCGCGTTCGAGGCCGCGTCTCGGCTCGCCAGCTACTCCGCCGCCGCGCGTGAGTTGAACGTAACCCATGCCGCCATCGCCCAGCATGTCCGCACCGTCGAGACGCATTATGGCTGCACGATGATGATCCGCGCAGGCCAATCCATGCAGGTCACAGATGTGGGCGCGCCGCTGGCAAAAACCCTAACCGAGGCATTTGTGTTGATCGAAGGCGCAAGCGCGCGCCTGACCAAGGCCGAGGCGACCCGCCCCCTGCGCCTGTCCACAACTTCCTCGATTGCCGAGAATTGGTTGATCCGCCGCATTGGCGGGTTCTGGGCCGCACATCCCGACATCGCGGTTGAAATCATCCCATCCTCAGATGTCGTCGATCTGCGCCGCGATAACTTCGATCTGGCAATCCGCTACGGCCAAGGCGCGTGGGATGGAATCGATGCTCAATGCATGATGAGCGCGGGCCATGTCGTTGTCGCCGCATCCGGCACACCTGTGTGTTGCTTGGCTGAGCTGCAAACCGCCCATTGGATCACCGGCATTCGCTGGCCTGAATCGAAGCACTGGCTGGAAGCCCAGGGCCTAAACTTAGAACAGGCGCGGATTACGTCGCTGGGCACCGACGCGATGGTCAAACAGGCGGTGACATCCGGCCTTGGCGTCGCGGTCATGCCCGCGCCCGTCGTGCGTGAAGACATCGCGGATGGAACGCTCGTTAAGCTTTTCGAAGAAGTCGACACCGCTTGGGCGTATCACCTCGTCACCCACCCAGACCGTCAGCCCCCCGGCTTGAAGCCCCTGAAGGCGTGGCTAATGGCTCAAGCGCTGAGCTAGCGGAAAAAGCAGGTCAGGCCCGACCAAACCGTGGTGACTTGGGCGCGATCTTCCTCGACCAGATGCCACATGCCGCCGCCAAAGAACTCTTTGCCCAGCGATGTGTCTTCCAGCGTGAGGCCGCCCAAATCCGCCTCAGCCGTGCCCAAGGGAACCGCGCCTGTTGGATAGGCCGCCTTGAACGGCGCTTGCACAACCCAACCCAAGAACTGGCCGTTTTGGAAATTCAGCGTCAGGCCATTGTCCCAATTCGCCGCAAAGACCTGGCCTGCGCCGCATTCGCCGTTCACGCTTGCGTCGCGCGGACCTTCGCCTTGCAGGGCTGTCACGGCATCAAGGACGCCCTGTTGTGCGCGCCCAAAGTCGATCTGCAGCGGCGATCCGACAGGACCAAGCCCCGTCTCAGTCAGTTGAATAGACGGTGCGTCGCGTGAGGCCATCGGAGCCGTTGCGCACCCCGCCACAAAGACAAGTGCGCCCAGCGCCGCGAGGCCTCTCACCGAGGGGATCGCTTGGCCAAAATACGCTGCAAGGTCCGGCGGTGCATGTTCAAACGACGCGCGGTTTCCGAGACATTGCGATCACACAGCTCGTAGACCCGCTGGATATGTTCCCAACGCACGCGGTCCGCAGACATCGGGTTTTCCGGGGGTGGGGGCAACTCGTCCGGCGAGGCCAGAAGCGCCGCCGTCACATCATTGGCATCCGCAGGTTTCGACAGATAATCCGTTGCGCCGATTTTGACCGCAGCCACGGCAGTGGCAATCGCGCCGTAGCCTGTCAGAACGACAACCTTGGCATCCGGGCGTCGCTCGCGCAGCACCTCGACCACATCAAGGCCATTCCCGTCCTCAAGCCGCAGATCAACGACGGCGTAGGCAGGGGGACGCGCTGTGGCGAGCGCTTTGCCCGCAGCAACAGAATCCGCCGTTTCCACTTCAAACCCACGCTTTTCCATTGCGCGCGCAAGTCGGCGCAGGAACGGTTCGTCGTCATCGACCAGTAAAAGCGAGGGATCGTCACCGATATTACGCAAAGGTTGGTCGTTCATTGGGGTCCCCCGACTAATCGTGTTCCACAGTCTTAGGAGTTTAATTCGGAGCGGTCAAACACCCCTTAAGTTGCGTCTATAAAGCACCCAACGCGTTCGGCCATTTGCTCGGCGGTGGCATCACGGCGGAAGAAATCAACAAACCCGATTTCGGGAAACACCAGATAGGTGAAGGTCGAATGATCGACGAGGTAGAACTCGTCATCGCTATCGTGCTTATTGTAATAGGTCCGGTAGGTCTGACTGGCCGCGCGCACCTGCTCGGCACTGCCCGTTAGCCCGATCATGTCGGGGTGCATAACTTCTGTGAACTCGGCCAACACCTCAGGCGTGTCACGCTCAGGGTCGACGGAGATAAACGCGCTACCAACATCAAAGCCCTCTTCACGCAGCAGGTCCACGGCGATGCCATTGCGGTAGGCATCCAAGGGGCAGACATCTGGGCAGAACGTATAGCCGAAATAGACCAGCGTCGGCTTTGTGATCACATCGACGTCTGTCACAGTCATGCCGGTCTCGTCCACCAACTCAAACGGACCACCAATACTGGCCGTTCCCGTCGCCACCGCACCGCCCCGGCATTGCGCCAATGCGTCATCCGGGGCATTGAAAAATGCCATGTAGACCATGCCACCGATCAATCCGATGCTTAGCGTGATTGCTGTTGCCACGTAAAACCGCATGATGCCCTCGCGCTAGAAATCTGAAATGCTCTATCTGTTGTTAAATAAGAGAGTTCACAGCAGGCAAAGAAGTGTGACACTTCGACCGCCGCTACACGAATGAGTGAGACGCAAGTCCATGCCCGACGCCGCCCCCATCCAAAACTACGGCCCCGAACGCAGCGGTTGGGTGCGATTGCGCACCCTGATCTTGCTGCGCTGGATGGCCATTGCCGGGCAAATCGTTACGATCGCGGTCGCCGTGTGGGTGCTGAAACTGCCCCTCCATCTGGGGCTGCTGTCTGTGGCCGTTGGCGCGTCTATCATCGCCAATGTCATCGCCATCTTCATCTACCCTGAGAACAAACGCCTTTCGGAAAGCGGCGCAATGGCGACCCTGCTGTTCGACATCTCGCAGCTGGCATTCTTGCTGTATTTAACAGGCGGGCTAAACAACCCGTTTGCGCTTCTGATCCTTGCGCCCGTGACCATTGCGGCGGCCACGTTACGCCTCGGCTCGACCGTTTTCCTCGGCTTGGTGGCGATCCTGCTGACCACCCTCGTTGCCGTCTTCCATGTGCCCTTACAAATGGAACAGGGCTTCTTGCTGCGGATGCCAGACATCCTCGTGTTTGGGTTCTGGATATCCATCGTGATCGGGGTGCTGTTCCTCGGGGCCTATGCCTACCGTGTCACCCGCGAGACCCATTCGATGAACGAGGCGTTGCTGGCCACGCAAATGGCCTTGTCGCGGGAACAAAAGCTGACCGATCTGGGCGGCGTTGTGGCCGCTGCCGCGCACGAATTGGGCACGCCGCTTGCGACGATTAAGCTGGTCAGCTCGGAACTGGCGGAAGAGCTTGAAGATCCGATCCTGCGCGAGGATGCCATCCTGATCCGCGATCAAGCAGATCGTTGTCGCGATATTCTGCGATCCATGGGGCGGGCGGGCAAAGACGACCTGCATCTGCGCAGCGCGCCCTTGGGTGCCGTGGTGCGCGAGGCGGCTGAGCCCCATGCCGAGCGTGGCAAATCCCTGCATTTCGACATTTCGCCGGGATCAGGTGGCGATGCGCGCCAACCCTCAATTCACCGTCAGCCCGAAATTATCCACGGGTTGCGCAATCTCGTGCAGAATGCGGTCGATTTTTCCGAGGCGAATGTCTGGATTGATGTGCACTGGACCGACAAAGTTATTCTCGTTCGGATCATCGACGATGGTGTCGGCTTCCCCCAGCAAGTGATGGGCCGGATCGGCGATCCCTTTGTGCGCAAACGCAAATCCAGCGCCGAGCAGAAGAAGCGTCCGGGCTATGAGGGGATGGGGCTTGGCCTGTTTATCGCAAAAACCTTGCTGGAACGGACCGGGGCCGAGATGACCTTCGCCAACGGATCCGATCCGTTCATGGTGCCCGATGACAGGCCCGTTCGGTGCGGTGCAATTGTCGAAGCTATTTGGCCCTACGCGCGCTTGGGTTTGGCCGATACGCCAACCGGTGGGCTCGGAGAGAACATGCCGATCCAAACCGAGGGTTAGGCAGGCACTCAGCCAAAAAGAAGTTGAATTTAGACAAAATTAACCATTCCTTTACTTGTCTTGCGGACAACAGTCCTACCCGAACGCGCTGGGTTCAGGAGTTTGTTGATGTTCCATTTTGACCTTCCCACCTTGCTGGTGCTTGCCGGATTATCCTTCGTCACGGCGTCTTGCGCACTTGGCGGATTACTTTGGGCGACCGGGCGCACGCAAACATCCGCCGTGCTTGCCCGCAAACCACAGGCGCTGGGCGTGGATGTCGCCATACCGATCCCCGAGCCCGTGCGCGGGTTTGATCACACCGAACTAACGACGCTCAGGGCAGCCTTAGCGCACACCCCCGCACTTATCTGGCAACGCGATGGCGATGGAACATTGTGCTGGGCCAATGCCGCTTACATGTCGTTGGTCAAACGGCTGGACCCCGATGCGGCGCGCGCTTGGCCTCTGCCCGATCTGTTTGCCGACTTCATGCCACGCGGTCTGCCCGGAACCCCAACGCATCGCCGCGCCTCACTTGAGGTCGAAGACGGTGCTCGATTGTGGTTTCAGCTGGACGCGACCGATGCGGGCACATCTGTGTTGTGCAGCGCGGCACCGATTGATGCGACGATACTGGCCGAAGAAAAGACCCGCAGCTTTATGCAAACCCTGACCCAAACCTTTGCGCATATTCGCACAGGTCTGGCGATCTTTGACCGGGATCGTCGGCTGACCATGTTCAATCCGGCGCTAATGGACCTGACCGGGCTCGAGGCCGAATGGCTGGCCTCACGCCCCACGCTCAGCTCGTTCTTTGACCAACTGCGCAATCGGAATACTTTGCCAGAGCCGAAGGACTATAAATCATGGCGCGATCGCCTCGACTGGATCGAGGAGGAAGCCAGCAACGGTCAGTTTGACGAGGTCTGGTCGCTGCCAGATGGACAGGTGTTCCGGGTCTGCGCGCGACCTCATCCCGATGGTGGATTGGCGTTTCTGATCGAAGACATTTCAGACGAAATGGCCCTGACCCGCCGCTTCCGGGCCGAGCTGGAACTTAGCCAATCGGTGATCAACGCGATGGACGAAGCCGTCGTCGTCTTCTCGCCCACAGGCACGCAGTTGATGGCCAACGAAGCCTATGCGACCCTTTGGGATGTGGACGAAGCCGGACCTGATGCGCCCGTCACCGCCCCTACGATTCTGGACGCCAACAGGCTTTGGCAGACACGCGCCAAACCTGCACCACTTTGGGGTGAAATCCGCGAATTTGTTGGCGCGCTTACCCAACGCACCGAATGGTCGGACACCGGACATCTGGTAGGTGGCGATGGGCTAACATGCCGCGTCGTGCCCTTGACGGGCGGCGCAACGCTGGTTTCATTTACCGAAGCCGAGCCTATAGCCGTTTTCTTACCCCGACATCGCGCCGAGGCCCGCGCCAACTGACGCTACCTGCTTGTTACGGGGCGCGACTGCGGTAATCTGGCCTCATGTTGCACGCTTCCAAATCTGACCCTTCGCCGCCAATCACAGTGAAAGGGCGCCTGCCCTCGACGGAGGCGACGCAAAGGCTTGCGATCCAGATCGGCCGCGTTCTTCAGCCCGGCGATACCTTGCTGCTAACAGGCCAGCTCGGCGCGGGAAAAACCTTCTTTGCGCGGTCGCTGATCCAAAGCCGACTTGCAGCGCTTGGCCTTTGGGAAGACGTCCCCTCGCCCAGTTTTACCCTCGTGCAAACCTACGAGCTTGGCTCAGATACGTTGTGGCATGTGGACCTCTACCGCCTTAGCAGCCCTGATGACGCGATCGAGCTTGGCCTTGACGACGCGGTGGAGACCGCGATCTGCCTGATCGAATGGCCCGACCGCCTCGGCGACCTGCGCCCTGCTTTCGCGATTGACCTGATCCTCACCGATGCAGGGGGTGATTGCCGCACTCTATCCCTCAGCGGGCCAGACACCCCCCAGACACATCGCATTCTTGATGCAGCGCGCGCCGCCCTTCAGGTCGAACATGACTAAGCCGCGCCCCGAGATTGCGACGTTTCTTGAGGACACGCCTTGGGCCAGCGCAAGAATTACCTTGCTTGCAGGCGACGCGTCGCTGCGCCGTTACTGGCGATTGACCCTCCCCCATGAGACCGCCGTGGTGATGGATGCGCCGCCAATCACCGGCGAGACAACCGAACCCTTCACCACCATCGCGCGGCACTTGGAAGGCCTCGGCTACAGCGCGCCGCGCCTTCAAAAGACCAACAGCGATACAGGTCTGATCTTGATGGAAGATCTCGGCGACACCCTCTTCGTGCGCAACGTCGTCAGCGCGCCGCACACCGAGGCCATGCTGTATGAGACAGCCGTTGATCTCTTGGCCGACCTCGCCCAGCGCCCCATTCCTAATAAGGCCCCGACATATGATATCGATACGATGGTCAGCAGCGCGGCGCTCGCTAGCCAGTGGTATGCCGGATCGGATCAAGCCACAGACATCACCGACGCGGTGCAGGCTGCGCTCGAGCATCTCAGCAGCTTTCCTGCCGCCCTCGCCTTGCGCGATTTTCACGCCGAGAGCCTGTTGTGGTTGCCGGATCGGGAGGGTCTCGCCCGCGTCGGCCTGCTCGATTTCCAAGACGCAATGCGCGCGCCGGTTGGCTATGATCTGATCTCGCTGCTCTACGATGCACGCCGAGACGTGTCCGCCAAGCTGATCGAGCCATTGATGCACCGCTTTGCCCAAGCCAGCGACATCCCACCTGCCGATCTAGACCGGGCCTGCGCTATTCTCGGCGCACAACGCAGCCTCCGCATCCTCGGCGTCTTCGCACGCCTCTCTCTGCATTTCGGCAAGCCCGGTTATGTCGATCTGATCCCGCGCGTTTGGGGTCAGCTGGAGGGGTGTCTGGCGCATCCCGCGCTCGGCAATCTTGCCGCAGCTTGTCATGCAAACCTACGCCCGCCCAGCGCGGGCCACCTGAATGATCTGAGGGCGCGATGCGGCACGATCCCGACGCTGTGATGATCTTCGCCGCTGGGCACGGAACGCGAATGCGTCCTTTGTCACTGGAGCGCCCAAAGGCGATGATCGAAGTCGCGGGCCGGCCCCTGATCGACCACTCCATCGCGCAAGCTCGACAAATCTCGCCGCGCAAAATCGTGGTAAATACCCACGCCCATGCCGCCCTCCTCGACGCGCATCTGCTGGGTCAAACAGACGTGCAAACCGTCTTTGAGCCCATATTGCTGGAAACCGGCGGTGGACTACGCGCGGCCTTGCCTAAGCTAGGGCCCGGTCCTGTCTTCAGCCTCAATTCAGACGCGGTTTGGGCTGGACCGAGCGCGCTAAATACTCTGAAATCGCAGTGGCGCGCTCAGGATATGGATGCGCTGCTGCTGCTCATCGCCTCGGATCAAGCGTTCGGTCATCCAGGCAGCGGCAGCTTCACCTTGCAGCCGAATGGGCAGATCACGTCGCCCGGCTCTCTGATCTATACTGGCGCGCAAATCGTGCAGCCAAATGCCCTAAGCGACTGTGCAGACGCGACGTTTTCGATCCGTTGGCTTTGGCAGCGCGCGGCACAAAACGGCCGTCTCTATGGGTGTCTCTATGGCGGAAAATGGGCCGATGTGGGCACGCCTGAGGGTGTCGCAATTGCCGAGCAGATGGTGGATCATAAGTGATGTTTTCTGAATCCCACGCGCCCCGCGTCTTTGCCCTGCCGCCCGGTGTCGACTTCCCCGCGCGCCTGATCGACGGGCTAGCGGGCAGGTTGCAGCACGCAGCTCCCGACGCATGGGCGCGGGTCGAGATCATCGTAAACACCGAACGTATGGCGCGCAGGCTGCAAGACGTGCTGCACGAAGGCCCCCCGCGCCTGCTGCCTCGCATCCACGCTGTCACCGACATAGCCGGACGCGGTGCGGCTGATTTCGACCTCTTCGATCTGCCTCCCGAACGCCCTGGACTGCGCCGACGGCTAGAGCTTGCCCAGCTAGTCCAACAGCTTTTGCGGGCCGCCCCGGACCTCGCCCCCGCCTCGTCCGCCTACGCGTTGGCCGACAGCCTTGCAGCGCTTCTGGACGAGATGCACGACGAGAATGTGCCGCCCGAGGCGCTGCATAACCTCGACGTCAGCGCCCATTCCGAACACTGGGCCCGGGCATTGCGGTTCCTCGATATTGTGCTGCCCTACGGCGAAATCGATCAAAGCCTGCTTGATCCCGCTGCCCGGATGCGGCTGGGGGTCGAGACGCTGATCGCGCGCTGGAAAACCACGCCACCCAAGCATCCTGTCCTACTCGCAGGCTCTTCTGGATCACGCGGAACGACCGCGCGGCTCATGGATGCCGTCGCACATTTGCCCCAAGGCGCGGTGATCCTGCCCGGCTTCGATTTCGACCAGCCCCAAGCGATTTGGGACCGCATGGCCGAGATGGACAGCAGCGAGGATCATCCCCAAGACCGCCTCGGCCAGTTGCTAAGCCGCCTCGATCTGACGCGCGACAAAATCAAGCCGTGGACCCCCGACACCACCCCTGTTCCCGCCCGCAATCGGCTTATGTCGTTGGCCCTGCGCCCCGCGCCAGTGACCGACCAATGGCGCAGCGAAGGGCCTGAGTTAACCGGTATTCCAGAGGCCTGCGCCGGGATGACCTTGCTGGAAGCAAGCAGTCCGCGCGCCGAGGCCACCGCGATTGCCTTTTGCCTCAGGCGCGCTTTGGCGGATGGCAAGACTGCCGCCCTTATCACCCCCGACCGGATGCTGACCCGGCAAGTGACCGCCGCGCTTGACCGCTGGCGGATTGAGCCGGACGATAGCGCTGGTCGCCCGCTTGCCCTGTCGGCGCCCGGACGATTCCTGCGTCAGGTCGCTGATCTTGCGGGCGCAAAAGTGTCTGCCGAGGACCTGATTGCGCTACTGAAGCATCCGCTCGCAGCCAGTGTCGAGGGGCGGCGCGGGGAACATCTGCGCCGCACACGTTTGCTGGAAATGTGGCTGCGAAAACGCGGGCCGTCCTACCCGACAGGAACTGAGATCACAGCTTGGGCCAGCGTCGACCATAGCGAGGATCGGGTGTTCTTGGATTGGGCTGGCTGGGTCGCATGGATGCTCGGTCGTCTGGAGCACGTAAGCGAAGGGGCTTTAACGCAGGTCTTCGATGCGCACATTACCCTGACCGAATGCATCGCATCAGGCGCGCTTGATGACCCTGGCACGGGCGAGCTGTGGCGCGAAAGGGCGGGCGAGGAGGCGCTTAAGCTGGTCGAAAACCTGCGCGCTGAGGCCCCTTTTGGCGGGCCCTATACACCGCGCAGCTACGCCGATCTGCTGACCGCACTGCTGCAAGCCGAAACCGTGCGCGATGCTGCGCGCGTTCATCCCCAAATCATGATCCTCGGCACACTAGAGGCACGGGTGCAAAGCGCGGACCTCGTGATCCTTGGCGGGCTGAACGACGGAATTTGGCCATCGCAACCCACACCGGACCCATGGCTCAATCGGCAAATGCGGCGCGATGCGGGGCTGACGTTGCCGGATCGTCGGATCGGCCTGCAAGCCCATGACTTCCAGCAGGCCATCGCCGCAAAGACCGTCATTCTAACGCGCGCGCGCCGCGACACGGACGCCGAAACTGTGCCCTCGCGTTGGATCAACCGATTGACGAACCTGCTAACGGGGCTTGGTGAAGTCGGGGCCACCCAACTGGCCGAAATGCGCGCGCGCGGCGATGCGATCCTTGCCCAAGCGGGCGCGATGGAGGCCGCCAAAACACTTATCCCGCCCGCCCCGCGCCCTGAGCCGATCCCGCCGCTAAAGTCGCGCCCGCGAGATTTCTCCTTCACCGATGTCGAGAAGCTGCGCCGCGACCCCTATCACATTTACGCTCGTCACATCCTGCGCCTGCGCCCGCTGGATGATCTGCACAAAACGCCCGATGCGCGGTTGCGCGGCCAAGTGCTGCATAAGGTGTTTGAGGTGTTCACGCGCGCCACATGGGACGGCTTGCCGGATGATCCCCGCGCCGCATTGATGATTGCTGCCGATCAGGTGCTTGCCAAAGGTCAAGGCTGGACAGCGGCTGAGCGCCAATGGCGGGTGCATTTGGACCGCATCGCTGCTGGGTTTGTCGCTGCCGAGGCCCAGCGCCGCCAGACCGCAACGCCCTTCGCGCTTGAAAAGAAGGGCGAGCGACCCTTGCCCGGTGGCGGACGCCTGCATGGGCGCGCCGACCGTTTCGACATGACGCCCGACGGCCAGCTTGTGATTTACGACTACAAAAGCGGCGCGCCGCCCAGCGCCAAGATCATCGCCCACTACAACCGCCAGCTGCATCTGGAAGCCGCCGTGGCCGAGGTTGGTGGCTTTACCGATGTGCCCGCCGCAACCGTCGCCGCGATTGCCTATATCGGGCTGCACAAAGATCTCAAAACCACCGAAGTTCACCCCGAGATCGACCCTGATTTCGTCGATGACAGTTGGGCGGCGTTCCTGACACTTTATGACGCCTATCTGATCCCGGCCAAAGGCTACCTGTCACGCCGCGCGGTCAAAGACCTCGCATGGGGCGGCGATTACGACCACCTCGCGCGCTACGGCGAATGGGATGACAGCACGCCCGGATCGGCGGAGGAGGTCGTATGAAACAACCGCCCTCAGACGCTACGCTGACGCAGATCGCGGCGGCCAATCCCGAAACCTCCACCTGGCTTGCGGCAAATGCCGGGTCCGGCAAGACGCGAGTGCTGACCGACCGGGTTGCGCGGCTTTTGCTACGCGGGGTGCCGCCACAACGTATCTTGTGTCTGACCTACACCCGCGCCGCCGCGACCGAGATGCAAAACCGCCTGTTCAAACGCCTCGGCGCATGGGCCATGGCCGAAGACGGCGCGCTGAAAGACGCGCTGGACGAATTGGGGCTAGAGCCGGGCGAAAACAACGCCGAGGTGCGCGGAGCCGCACGCACACTTTTCGCCCGCGCAATTGAAACGCCGGGCGGGCTAAAGCTGCAAACGATCCACTCGTTTTGCGCGTCGCTGCTCAGGCGGTTTCCGCTGGAAGCACACGTCTCGCCCAGCTTCATGGAAATGGACGACCGCTCGGCCGAGGTGGTGCAAGCCGACCTGCTGGACCAACTGGCAAGTGGGCCCGGGCAACCGCGCTTTGACCAAATTGCAGCCCTTCTGGGCGAAGGCGAGTTGGCGCGCCTAACCAAGCAAGTCATCGGCGCGCGGGCCAGTTTTGAGCGGCCGCTTGGGCGTGCAGAGCTTTGCGGGGAATTTGGCGTAGCGCCGGACCTTACGCTTGATAGCTTGACCGCTGAGACCTTCGCGCCGGGCGACGCGCCGACCTTACGGGCGCTGCGCGATATCCTGCTGACCTGCGGCGGCAACGATCTAAAAGCCGGGCAGCGCTTGGTCGGCATCGATTTTGATCAGCCGAGCACTGATTGGTTCGCCCCGCTGGAAAATATCCTACTTACCGGAGCCAGCGCCAAGGCCCCATTCACTGCCAAGATCGGGTCTTTCCCCACCAAAGCCACGCGCGCTTTGTTCGAGGCGCATATGGACCAACTTGACGGGCTTATGGGTCGTGTTGAGGCTTCCCGTGCGACGCGAATAACCCTCGAGGCCGTCGAGAAATCCACCGCCCTGCACGCCTTCGCCGACTGGATCTTGCCGGCCTATGCCGAAGCCAAAACCGCGCGTGGATGGCTCGACTTTGACGATCTGATCCTAAAGACGCGCGCGCTGCTGACCGACCCAAGCGTTGCGCAATGGGTTCTGTTTCGCCTCGACGGTGGCATCGACCATATCCTTGTGGATGAAGGGCAGGACACCTCGCCCGTGCAATGGCAGATCATCCGCGATCTGGCACGCGAATTTGCCAGCGGTGACGGCGCGCGCCCCGATATCCAGCGCACGATCTTCGTTGTGGGCGATCCGAAACAGTCGATTTATTCGTTCCAAGGCGCCGATCCCGCCGGGTTCGAACAGATGCGTGCATTCTTCGAAGACGCGATGCGTGCCGCGTCCGAGCCGTTTCAAACCCAAAGCCTGCTTTATTCGTTCCGCTCGGCCAATGCCGTGCTGCAGGCGGTCGATGCCACTTTTTTAGGCATCGCCCACCAAGGCCTCGGCATGGTCAGCGATCACATGCCGTTCCACAGCAATATGCCGGGACGCGTCGATCTGTGGGCGATTGAACCGAAAGCCGAGGCCGAAGATGACCTGCCCTTTGACAGCCCCGTCGATGCGCTGTCGCAGCATGATCACCGGCTGGTGCTCGCCCGCCGCGTCGTCGACGAGATGGCCGCGATCCTTGAAGCACGCACCCAGATCACCACGACCGAGGGCAAAACCCGTCCCGTCACACCCGGCGATTTCCTGATCCTTGTGCAAAGCCGCAAGGACATGTTCCACGAGATCATTCGTGCCTGCAAAGACCAGGGCTTACCCGTCGCGGGCGCCGACCGTCTGCGCATCGGGGGCGAGTTGGCTGTGCGCGATCTCATGGCGCTTCTGCGCTTTGCTGCGACGCCCGAGGATGATCTGTCACTGGCGACCGTGCTGCGCTCGCCCCTGTGCAACTGGTCTGAGGCGCAGCTGTTCGATCTGGCCCATAAGCGCGACACGAACTTTCTGTGGCGTGCGCTTCGAGACCGCAAAGATGCGCCGTCTGCCACGATGGATTTGCTGCAAGATACGCTCAAACAAGCCGATTTCTTACGCCCCTTCGATCTGATCGACCGCATCTTGACGCGCCACCAAGGGCGTAAAAACCTACTCGCCCGCCTTGGACTGGAGGCCGAAGATGGTGTCGATGCGCTGCTGGCCCAAGCCCTGAGTTACGAGCAGGGCAATGTCCCCTCGCTGACCGGCTTCATCGGCTGGATGGCACAAGACACCAGCGATTTGAAGCGCGCGCTCGACCAGCAAGGCGACCGGGTGCGGGTGATGACGGTGCATGGGGCCAAGGGTCTGGAAGCCCCGATCGTGATCCTGCCCGATTGCGCCAAACGCAAACCGCCCATGCCCGGCAAACTGTTGAGAATGCCAGATGGGCCCGTGCTGTGGCGCACCAGCAAGCCCGAGGCAACGCCCCGGATGGCCGACGCGATGGAGGAGGCAAGCGCACGCGATCAAGACGAACGGATGCGGTTGCTTTATGTGGCGATGACGCGGGCGGAGAATTGGCTGATCATCGCGGCGGCTGGGGATGCGGACAAGGACTGCTGGTATGCCTATGCGCAAGCCGGGCTCGGCGCACTTGGGGCGGCCCCGTTGGTGCGCGCGGAAGGCATAGGCCTGCGGTGGGAAAGCGGTATCTGGCCCGAAGCGGCGCGCGAGGCGCCCGCCATACCCGCACCGCATCAAACCGAAACGCTGCCAGATTGGGCCGACGCGCATGCTGGCACGCCACCTCAAGCCGATGAGCCGCTATCGCCTTCAAAACTTGGCGGCGCGAAAGTTGTCGGGTCGGACCCTGAGGGGTTGGCTCTTGAGGAAGCTCTCGCGCGCGGCACCGCATTGCACTGGGCGCTGGAGCATTTCCCGAAACACCCGCAGGACCGCTGGGACAAGATCGCCGCCGCAGGACCAGACGGCATGGCAGGCGTGATGGACGAGGCGAAAGCCGTCCTCGCCGCGCCCGCCCTTGCCCCCGTATTCGCGCCAGACACCTTGGCGGAAGTGTCGATAACGGCGGAACTGGCTGAGCTGGACAATCGCAGAATCTCCGGCCAGATTGACCGCTTGATCATAAGCGACACAGAAGTTCTCGCGGTTGATTTCAAGTCCAACGCCGCCGTTCCCGCGACCCCTAAGGACACACCCGAAGGCCTGCTGCGCCAGATGGGGGCCTATCACGCGGCCCTCGCCCAGCTTTACCCAGATCGCAAAATTACCTGCGCAATTCTATGGACACGCGCCGCAGAATTGATGCCGCTGGACGGCGCACAGATACGCGCAGCGCTTGTGCGCGCCACCACATCTTGACCCTAGGCGTCGCAGAACCTACGTCTTGCCCCTAACGCAAGTCTTGCCAAGGAGCACGCACATGGCCACCGTTGCCGTCACCGACGCCACATTCGACGCCGAAGTGAAACAGTCCGACATCCCCGTTGTCGTTGATTTCTGGGCCGAATGGTGCGGCCCGTGCAAACAGATCGGCCCAGCGCTGGAAGAACTTTCCGCCGAATACGACGGCAAAGTTAAGATCGTTAAGGTCAACGTGGACAGCGACATGAACGCCGCCGCAGGCCTGAATGTGCGCGGCATTCCAGCGCTGTTCTTGTTCAAGGACGGTGAAGTTGTGTCCAACAAGACCGGTGCTGCCCCGAAAGCAGCGTTGAAGACGTGGATCGACTCAGCGCTCTAGGCGTTCATAATTCCAGACCATGCGCGGCCAATCGCGCCTTCAGGCGATCCGGGAAATCGGGTCGCCATACGTTTAGCGCTTGGCTTTGGAAGAACCAGAACAAGTATCGCGCATAATCTGGCGGGTCCGCATTCAGATGCGCAAACGCTGCGTCCAGCCCATCACGCGGCACGCTGCCAGTGATGTGGTGAAAGTCGATCTGCCCGAATAAGATCGCCGGCTTGTCCAACAAGAACCCACTGATCACGACGCCTGAGTTCTGCGTGGCCACGTAATCACAGCGCGGCAGCAGCGAGGTCATCGCCTCGGTAGATTGCATGATGCGCGGATGGTCGCAAAGTTTCGCAACCGCCGCGCGCTCGGCCTCGGAATACACCTCGCTTGGATGCAGCGTCACGACAATCTCGCGCGTCTCGCGCTCAGCCAAAACCCGCACCATCTCTATCGGCGACATCGACTGAAAGCTGCGCTGCGCCAGTAGCTTGCCCTGCAACGGAACATACACGAACCCTTCGCCGGACTTTGCGTCGGGCAACTCCAGCTTCGTGCGCCAGAACCCCCCGAACTGGCCCGCCCGCTGACCATTCACGCTGCCTGCGTCAAACGAGGTCTTCGCCACATCAAATTCCCACCGCTTAGCGGTCTTCTCGATATGCCAAAACGGCTCCAGATAACTGCGCCGCATCGTCAAGCTACGCCCCGGCATCGGCGCGTCCTCGTAGAACATCGACCAGCCGGGCCGCGCGACGGAGGCCAAACGCTCGGTCAACCCATTCCCGCGCACCTGCATCTGCCACCCACTGCCAGCGAGCACCGCACGCACCGCCGCGAGAAACCCATGCTTGTCTTGCGCCACCTGCCATTGCAGCCAGTCGGGCAGATAAAATGTCAGCAGTTTGTCTTTGCTCATACGCACCACGCTACCCGAGCGCCCGCGCGCCACAACCTCCCACGGCTTGCCCCGAGGCGGCACGACCTCCATATGTATCCCAACGGTAACGGAGGCCCCATGCCTGAGACAAATTTCCCCGGTTGGCACGGCACAACCATCCTTGGTGTGCGCAAGAACGGCCACGTCGTGGTCGCAGGTGACGGGCAAGTCAGCCTCGGCCAAACGGTCATCAAGGGCACCGCCAAGAAAGTGCGTCGCTTGTCGCCCGGTGGCTTTGACGTTGTGGCTGGGTTTGCCGGATCGACCGCCGATGCGTTCACTTTGCTAGAGCGGCTCGAGACCAAGCTGGAAGCCACCCCCGGTCAGCTTGCCCGCGCCGCTGTCGAGCTGGCGAAAGACTGGCGCACCGACAAATACCTGCAAAAGCTGGAAGCGATGCTGATCGTCACCGATGGGGCAGCGCTTTACGTGATCACCGGCGCTGGCGACGTGCTAGAGCCCGAGCATTCGGTTGCAGCCATCGGATCGGGCGGTAACTACGCGCTGGCGGCGGCCCGCGCCCTGATGGACACCGATATGGACGCGGAACAGATCGCGCGCAAAGCCATGGCGATCGCGTCGGATATTTGCGTCTACACCAACGGCAACGTGACGGTGGAGAAAATCGAAGGATGACCCTCAGCCGCGATGATCTACGCGCCGCCGTGTCCGTGGGCACCATCACGGAAGCCCAAGCCGCGCATATTCTCAGCCTTGCCGATGCCAGACGCGGGGCGCGCGAGAATCTCGCCGGGCTGGACGAGCCGTTTGAGTTGTTCAAAGGCTTCAACGAGATCTTCATCGTTGTTGGCCTGACGATCCTTTACGGCGGATGGGCAGGCATAACGGGCCTGTCGGTGTTATTTTCCGAGGCTCAAGGGATCAGCGCCGTCCTATTTGCCGCGCTTGGGATGATCCTGATCGCCCTGCTGGCGCGCTACTTTACGCTTACGCGCCGCATGGTGGCCCCATCCATTGCTTTGTCGATCATGTTCGCGCTGTCTTCGATCCAGTTCAGCAGTGGTTTGGGCAATATGGCCTCAAGCCAAACGCCCACAGTTTGGTCAATCACCGCGGGCCTCACCGCTATCTGGTTGCTTGTTTACTGGCTGGCGTTCCGCGTGCCATTCACCCTGCTTTTGCTGGCGCTTTCAATCTTCGGCACTGTCTTCGCCCTGACCCTCGTCGGCGGCGCTAGCTTGCTGGACGCACGCCAGATGTTCCTGCTCAGCGGCACGGGTCCGTTTTCGATCATCACCATTGGGCTTGGCTTCATCGGACTAGCCGCAGCACTTTGTTTCGACATGAGCGATCCACACCGCGTCACCCGCCGGGCACAAAACGGGTTCTGGCTGCACATCATCGCCGCACCCGCCATCGTCAACACCGTCGCCCTGTCGCTATTCGAATCGGAGACAACAGGCGCACTTCTACTTCTAACCGCATTCCTGACCCTCATGGCCCTGTTCGCCATCATCATCGACCGCCGATCCTTCCTTGTGGCGGGCATCGGCTATGTCGTCGCCATCGCCTTCACCGTGGTTGATGGCAACGCGTTCTTGATCATTCTTTTGCTTGGCGCAGGCCTCGTCTTCCTAGGCGCGCAGTGGGAGGCGATGCGCCGAACCCTTATGACCGCCCTCCCCGAATTTCCCGGCAAGACCCGCCTGCCGCCTTACCTGAAAGACCCCGCATGACCGACCTGACCCCCCGCGAGATTGTCTCTGAGCTTGACCGTTTCATCATCGGCCAAGCCGATGCCAAGCGCGCGGTGGCCGTAGCGCTGCGCAATCGCTGGCGGCGCAATCAGCTTGGCGATGATTTGCGCGACGAGGTGTATCCCAAGAACATCCTCATGATCGGCCCCACAGGTGTCGGCAAAACCGAGATCTCGCGCAGGCTTGCAAAGCTTGCCCGCGCGCCATTTCTGAAGGTGGAAGCGACGAAATTTACCGAAGTGGGCTATGTCGGGCGTGATGTAGACCAAATCATCCGCGATCTGGTGGATGTTGCGATCCTTATGACCCGCGAGCATATGCGCGAAGCCGTCAAGGCGAATGCCCACAGTGCCGCCGAGGAACGCGTGATTGATGTGCTTGCGGGCGAAGATGCGCGCGACGCCACCCGCGAGGTATTCCGCAAAAAGCTGCGCTCGGGCGAGCTGGATGACAAGATGATTGAGCTTGAGGTCGCAGACACCTCCAATCCCATGGGCGGGTTTGAGATCCCCGGCCAGCCCGGCGGTATGGGCGGGATGATGAACCTTGGCGATATGCTGGGCAAAGCCCTCGGCCAACGCAAAGTGCGGCGCAAACTGAGTGTTTCGGCCAGCTATGATCTGCTGATTGACGAGGAAGCCGACAAACTGCTCGACCAAGAAACCGTAACACGCGAGGCGCTGTCAGCAGTCGAAGAAAACGGCATCGTCTTCCTCGACGAGATCGACAAGGTATGCGCGCGCTCGGACGCACGCGGGGCCGATGTGTCACGAGAAGGGGTGCAGCGCGACCTACTGCCCCTGATCGAAGGCACGACCGTATCCACAAAGCACGGTGCGGTCAAAACCGACCATATCCTGTTCATCGCCTCCGGCGCGTTCCACATCGCCAAGCCCAGCGATCTGCTGCCTGAACTGCAAGGCCGCCTGCCCATCCGGGTGGAGCTGCGCGCGCTGACCGAAGGTGATTTTGTGCGCATCCTGACGGAAACGGATAACGCGCTAACCCGGCAATATACCGCGCTTATGGGAACCGAGAATGTCGAGGTTTCGTTCACCGATGACGGCATCGCAGCGCTTGCAAGGATCGCCGCCGAGGTGAACAGCACCGTTGAGAACATCGGCGCGCGCAGGCTTTATACGGTGATGGAGCGTGTGTTTGAGACGCTTTCGTTTGAAGCGCCCGACCGCGATGGCGACTCGGTGACGGTCGATGCGCAGTTTGTTGAAGATAACCTTGGTGCGCTGTCAGCGAATACTGACCTTAGCCGGTATGTGCTGTAAGGCAGGGCTGCCCCGTCTCGCAAGAAGTGCCCCATGTCTCGGTCTATAGTCGTCCTTTTCACGCTCGTGATCCTGACCGCCTGCGCGCCCCGCGCCAGTATTCTGCCGCCCCTTGCAGGTGCGCCCGAGGCCCAGAACGAGACGGTGTTCGTCGCCACCACGCGCGTCTTTGACGGGCTGGACGATACGCTCGTGCGCAGTCCCGATCTCAGCTTTGCGCGCTACGATGTGAACGTGCCTGCGGATCGTGAAGCTGGCGTCATTCCCTATTCCGGTCGGCAGGAAGCACCTGATCCCAATAAGCATTTTCTTGTCAGCGCGATCACGCCCGCCGCAGACAGCGGCAACTTTGGCCGTCAGGTTGCGGCTGAATTGCGCACGCGGCCTGCCGCGCAACGCGAAGTCGTGCTTTATGTCCACGGCTATAATAACACCTTCGCCGACGGGCTGTTTCGTGTCGCCCAAATGCGTCGTGACCTTGATCTGCCGGGGGTGCCTGTGCATTACGCATGGCCCAGCGCCGGGCATCCTTTGGGCTACGCATATGACCGCGACTCGGCCCTGTTTGCCCGCGACGGCCTAGAGGCTTTGCTGACCGAGCTGTCGCGATCCGGCGCGCGCGAGATTATTCTGGTGGCACATTCCATGGGTGCGCTGGTGACGATGGAAGCGCTGCGGTCGCTTCATCTGCGCGGGCAAAGCGCGACCTTGTCCAAGATCGGCGGCGTGATCCTTTTATCGCCTGATCTGGATATCGACGTGTTCCGCGCGCAGGCCGCCCGGATCAAACCCTTGCCCGATCCGTTCGTAATCTTCACATCACAACGCGACCGCGCGCTTGCCGTGTCTGCCCGGATCACCGGACAAACCGCGCGGCTGGGCAATTTGGGCACGGTTGAGGATGTTGCGGACCTAGCCGTCACCCTCATCGACCTGAGCAATGTCGAGATCGGCGCGGGCGACGCGTTCAACCATTTCACCGTTGCGACCTCGCCCTCAGTCATTCGAATCTTGCGCCGGGTTGCAGAAGTGAACGCCTCGTTTGAGGAGGATCCAAATGCACGCACTGGATTGTTGCCCGGAACAGTGCTGACGCTGCGCAGTGCGACACAAATCATCTTGGCACCGGGCGTTCCATGACGCTGCTGCCGTTCCTGCGCGAGAATGCGCGTTGGTTGGCAGCGGGCGCGTTGTTGTCGTTCCTGTCATCCTTCGGGCAAACGTTCTTTATCGCGCTGTTTGCGGGCGAGTTGCGCGCCGAATTTGCGCTCAGCCTCGGCGAGTGGGGCGGCATCTATGCGGTGGGCACTGCGACATCCGCCGCGCTCATGGTGTTTGCAGGCACGCTTGCCGATAAAATCCGCATTCGCACGCTGGGTCTGGTGATCATATCGGGCCTCGCGCTGTCCTGCTTTGCCATGGCGTTCAATCCATCAGGCGCGGCGCTGGTCCTCGTGATCCTCGCGCTGCGCTTCACTGGACAAGGCATGCTGACGCATCTGTCGGTCGTGGCTATGGCACGCTGGTTCACCGCCAATCGCGGCAAGGCCTTGGCCGTCGCAACCTTGGGCTTTTCGTTTGGCGAAGCGGTTATGCCGATCCCCCTTGTCTGGCTGAAAACCTTCGTCGATTGGCACATAATCTGGGTTGGGGCGGGCTTCTTTTGTCTGGCGATGCTGCCCGTCGTCTGGGTTTTGTTGCGTCGTGAGCGCTCGCCGAGATCCATCGTCGAAGAGAGCGCAGTTCCCGGAATGGACAATCACCACTGGACGCGGCTGGAAGCGATCCGCCAACCGCTGTTTTGGGCAATATCGCTAAGCGTGATGTTATTTTCTGCCATCGGGACCAGCTTCTGGTTCCATCAGGTCCACTTCGCCGAGGTGAAGGGTTGGACCCACCTGTCGCTCGTTGCAGTCTTCCCGCTGGGCACGGTGGCGTTTTCGCTGTCAGTGGTTAGCTACGGCCTCGCCATTGATCGCTTTGGGGCCGACAAACTTCTACCGTTCTACCTTTTGCCGTTAACGCTCGCCTTCTTGCTGCACGCGCTGGCACCCACAGTCAGCTGGACAGCCGTCGGTGTGATCCTCATGGGCATAGCTGGCGGCGGTCAGGCGACATTACCCGCCGCCTGTTGGGCGCTGTTTTTCGGGACACGAAACATCGGATCGATCAAGGCAGCGGTGGTCGCGATTATGGTGCTTGGCTCCGCCTTGGGGCCGTTCATCACGGGCGCACTGATCGATTTCGGCATCGGGTTCGAGACGCAATTGACCGCGTTCGGCGTCCTGTTCGGAGGTGTTTGTGTGTTGATTGGCGTCGCCGTGAAGCCCGCGCGCCTACGTCTACCGGCCGCGGCGTAAGTAGACGTAATAGGCCCCGGTTCCGCCGTGGCTTTGGTGTGCGGGTGCGATTTGCAGCACCATTGCCCCCAGCGGCGGCATGGCCAGCCATTGGGGCACTTGATGGCGCAAGATGCCGGGGCGCGTCGGGATCGGACCGTCATCGGGCTTGTTTTTACCCTTGCCGGTGATCACGAGGACCAGCCGCGCGCCATCGCCATGGGCGCGCAAGATAAAGCTAATCAGCCGAGGGTGCGCCGCCGCGAGCGTCATTCCGTGCAGGTCAATCCGCGCCTCAGGCGATAGCTTGCCGCGCTTCATTCGTGTATAGTTCTTGCGGTCCATTTGGACAGGTGCGTGGTTCAGGCGGTCGACCAATGCGGGTTGAAGATCATGGTCGTAGCGTGTGCCACCAGATTTCGCACCAATTGCAAACTTTGGAATCGAATATTTTATATGTTTCTTTGGGTTCGGAGCCGGGCCAGATTTCAGCTTCGGCGGGATCTCCACCCGGCGTTGGGCCGGATGCAGTGGCGTGGTGGCCCCCTTTACGCGATCCCACAATGCCTCGTCCTCGGGCGATAGCCGCTTGCGCTTGCGGCTCATCCCGCCTGCCCCGTCACCTTCAAAGCCAGCGGTCGCGGCATTAGCACAACCATGCGACCCCCATCTCGAATGCGCCCAGCAATACGTCCCGCTTCACCCCCGGTGCCAAAGAAAATGTCGGCGCGCTGCGGGCCTTTGATGGCCGAGCCTGTGTCTTGCGCGACCATCAAGCGCCGGATCGGGGCAGCGCCTTCTTTCTCGATCCAGACCGGCGCGCCGAGCGGCACATGCGCTGGGTCCACCGCGATGCTGCGCCCCGGCGTGACTGAGCGGTTCATCGCACCAAGCGGCCCCATTTCTGGTGGCACTTCGTTCACTTCGCGGAAAAACACAAACGAGCGGTTGTGTTGCAGCAGCCGCTTGCCGTCGCGCGGGTTGGCAGCAACCCAGCGCGCAATACGCGCAGCAGACACCTCATGCGCCTGGAACAAGCCGCGACGGATCAATTCTTGCCCGACAGACCGATACGGATGACCGTTCTTGGCGGCAAATCCAACGCGGATCACGCCTCCATCTTGCATCTGCAACCGACCGGAGCCTTGGACTTGGAGAAAGAACGCCTCCACCGGGTCATGGACCCATGCGATCTCTAGCCCCCGTCCGGCCAAGGGGCGATCATTCTCGATTTGCGCGCGGGTCAGCCAAGGACGGCCACGCGGCATCTCAGGTGGGGCACGATAAAGCGGCGTCTCGAACCCGGCGCGATGGGTGCGGCTGGCGGAGATCTCAGGCTCGTAATATCCAGTGAACAAGGCTGTCTCGGTCGGTGCGATCAGCACAGGCAGGAAATGCGCTTCAAAAAACGCGCGGGCATCGGGCGCGTGATCCGCCCCGCTGCACACACCGTCCCAATCGACGGGATCAAGCTGGGCGCAGGTGGTCTTAAAAGCGGCGAGGGCGGGCGCGGGATCATCCGCGCGCCACCCTCTTAGATCGTCAAAACCCAATAAAATCGGATCTGCAGACACCGTCATCGCACCAGCCACCAAAATTGCGACGGCCAGACTGGCCGCACGGATCATTCGCCAGTGGCGACGAGCGTCCAGTTCGGGGTGTCGGACCCCATGAAGCGCGCGAAAGTCCATGTGTCCTTCTGGCGTTTGATCTCGTTGGCATTGCCTTCGATAATCTCGCCTTCGGAATTGCGCACAACAGACGTGATCTCGGCAACAAACTTGACCGAAACCTCGGCTTCTTGCGTGTCACGGTTATACGTAACGCCCGCGAGAGACGTTTCGCGCACGCCAACAAATTCCGCGTCAATCGACAGGCCTTGGGCTTTGCGTTGGGCAACGACGTCTTGAAAGGTCTCGAACACCTCATCGGACAGGAAGTCCTGAATATCGTCCAGCTCGCCTGCCTCAAACCCCATTAGGATCATCTCGTAGGCCCCACGCGAGCCGCGCAGAAACTCGTTCACGCTGAAACCGGGCTCTGCCATCTTCATCGCAGCCAGATCCTTGGCTTCTTGGGTGCCATCTTCCACATGATCCACAATGTCTTGATCCGGCCCGCCCTCGATCACCTCGAACTCGCGGCGCACGTCATCTCGGGTATCCGACAGCTTCACCGGTGGTTTCTCGAATCCCTCGCGGGTGCCGAGCACATTGCGCAGACGCAAGATCAAGAAAACAGCAATGCCGGCCAAGACCAGCAGTTGTATCATAGAGTTCATTTCGGTCTCTTCCGCGCTTAGGGGCCTTGGGTTTCGTCTAACACCGCACATATGTAAGGTGGCAGCGGGGTCAAGTCCACCAATGCCGTTGCGATGCTGCATGTAAGATGCATGTCGGGAAAGGAAATTTAGAACTATGTGGTTATTCTTTCTGTTTGTGGCGGTTCCGTTGATCGAAATCGCACTGTTCATTTCCGTTGGCGGGGCGATTGGCTTGCTACCAACCCTCGCCATTGTGATCGTCACGGCGTTTGTCGGGACATGGTTGGTGCGCAGCCAAGGCGGGCAGGCCCTGCGGGAATTACAAACCTCGTTCAACGATTTGCGCGATCCGTCCGAACCTTTGGCGCATGGCGCGATGATCTTGTTTGCGGGCGCGTTGCTGTTAACGCCGGGGTTCTTCACCGATGCGGTCGGCTTTGCGCTGCTGATACCCCGCCTACGTCACGCAGCGTTTGCTGCCGTGAGAAAGCGCGTAAACGTCGCCGGATTTCAGGCAAGCCAAGCCCGGCGAGATCCGCGTGCGCCCCACGGCGCGAGCACTATCGATGGCGATTATTTCGAGATTGACCCAAATGCGCCCAAGCCCGGAAACGGCAACGCAAAACCCTCTGGCTGGACCGAGCATTGAGGCCCGCCCACTGACCTGCTAGGACACCGCCAAATTCTTGCATCAGGACGAGACATATGACCGATACCACCACCAACGGTGCCGCCGCTGCGGCCGAGGCCCCCCCTCAACCACGCCTTCAGGTTATGGGGCAATTTATCAAGGACATGTCCTTCGAGAATATTGCCGCGCAGAAGGCCGTCCAGAACGCCGAGCAGCCCGATATTCAGGTGCAGGTTAACCTTGACGCCCGCAAGCGCGCCAATACCGAGAACCAGTTTGAGGTCTCGATCAAGCTGAAGATTGAAGCCAAGACCAAGACCGGCGGTGAGACGATCTTCATTATGGAGCTCGATTATGCCGGCATCTTCCTGATCGAGAATGTGCCCGAGGATCAGATGCACCCGTTCTTGCTGATCGAATGCCCACGGATGATCTTCCCGTTCGTGCGCCGCATTGTCTCGGACGTTAGCCGCGACGGGGGCTTCCCGCCACTGAACCTCGAGACGATTGATTTCATTGCGCTTTACCGCCAAGAACTGGCGCGCCGTTCTGCAGCAAAGCCTGTCGCACAAGCCTAGGTTTTCAGCTTAGACCAGACAGCGTCGTCGCCCAGCTTGGCCACAAAGGCCCCGTGGGCGGCGATCTCATCTTCTGTGATCCTAGACGCAAGTGGCGTGGGGCGCGGGCCAGGCCGCCAATCTTGAGATTGCCCGGAAGTCCCGGCCTTGGACCGACCTGCACTTGCAAGCTCCAGCCCCGGTTGTTGCCCGCCGATCAGTTGCAGATAAACCTCCGCCAAAATCTCGGAATCCAGAAGCGCGCCGTGCTTTTCGCGCGCCGAATTATCCACGCCAAACCGACGGCACAACGCATCCAGCGAGGCAGGAGAGCCGGGAAACTTGCGCCGCGCAATGTCCAGTGTATCGATGGCTCGGCTGTTGGGCAGTGTTTGCAAACCCAATGTTTTCAGTTCGTGGTTCAGGAATTTCATGTCGAACGACGCGTTATGGATCACCATTTTGTCGTCGCGCACGAATTCTAGGAAAGATTGCGCGACATCTCTGAACACCGGCTTGTCGCGTAGAAAATCGTCGCCAAGCCCGTGCACTTCGAACGCAGATTGCGGCATGGACCGTTCGGGGTTGATATAGACGTGAAACACCTCGCCCGTTGGCATGTGGTTGTATAACTCCACCGCGCCAATCTCGACGATGCGGTCCCCGTCGAATGGATCAAAGCCAGTGGTTTCGGTGTCGAGCACGAGTTCACGCATCAAGGCTGCCTTTAAGCTGAATTAGGATATGATCAACTTCGGCCTCAGCGGCTTGGATCGTCAAGGTCTCGATCACGAAATCCGCGCGCGCGCGCTTGTCGGCGTCGGGCATTTGGGCGGCGAGGATGGCGGCAAGCTGATCTTCGGTCATGGTCCCGCGCTCAAGAACGCGGGCGCGTTGGATATCCGGCGGGGCGGTAACGGTAAGCGTATAATCGCAGAGCGCGTCAGTGCCCGTCTCAAACAGCAACGGGATGTCGAGTAGGACGAGGGCCGACTTCGCATTGCGGTGATGATCAAGGAAGGCGGCGCGATCTTGGGCAACGAGCGGGTGCACAATCGCCTCAATCCGCTTTAAGGCAGTGCGGTCCTTGGTGATTTCGGCTTTGAGAGCACTACGATCAACGCTATTCTCTGTCGTTGATCCGGGAAATGCGTCCTCTATCGCCGGAATCGCCGCGCCGCCCGGACCGTAGAGGGCCCCCACCGCTGCATCCGCATCCCAAACCGGCACGCCGCGCGCGGCAAACATCGCAGCGGTCGTCGATTTGCCCATGCCAATGGATCCGGTGAGGCCGAGGATAATCATTGGGCCAGCACGATATCGCGCAAGGCGGGCGTGACCTCGGGTCGCGTGCCAAACCAGCGCTCAAATCCGGGGACAGCTTGGTGCAACAGCATGCCAAGGCCGTCGACCGTGGTGCAACCTTTCGCTTTCGCGGCCTGCACGAACGGGGTGAGAAGCGGTGTATAGATAAGGTCGGTGGCAAGGGCCGTGTTCGGCAAGCCATTCAAAGAAAACGAAAAAGGCGGCTGTCCGTCCATCCCAAGCGAGGTTGTGTTGACAGCGAGGGCCGCTTGCGAGAACAGCGGTTCCTGCTGTCCCCAATCGACCACCTTCACCTTTGGCCCAAACTGCTTTGCCAGCGCTTCGGCACGATCCTTGGTGCGGTTGCTCAGGCGAATTTCAGGACAGCCCGCATCTAGAAGCGCCACGATGACAGCGCGACACGCCCCGCCCGCGCCCAAAACCGCAGCGGGTCCGGTGATCGCCTGCCAATGGGGCGCGGTGCTGGTGAGGTTTTGCAGAAACCCGTAGCCGTCGGTGTTATCGGCCTGAAAGCTGCCATCCTCGCGAAAGGTCAGCGTGTTGGCCGCCCCGATGCGGGCTGCGGCGTCGGTGACTTCGCCTGCAAGCGCCAAAACAGCCTCCTTAAGAGGGATCGTGACGTTGATGCCCCTGAAGCCCAATTTCGGCAGCGCTTTCAAGGCCTCGGGCAGATCGGTGGCGCTGATCTGCATCGGGATATAATGGCCAGCAAGGCCGTATTCTGCCAACCAATGCCCGTGCAATCGCGGCGATTTAGAGTGGCCAATCGGATCGCCGATGACACCTGCGAGGGGGATTTGAACACTCATCCTTCGATCCATCCGCGTTGGGTCAGGTAGCTGAGAAGCGGCAATAACGGCATGCCGAGGACCGTATGATAGGGCCCATCGATTCGGGTGAACAGGCGCGCGCCTTCAGCTTCGATCTGATAGGCACCTACGCTGTGGCGAATGCCGGACCAATTGCGGGTGATATAGCCTTCAAGATAGGCAGGCGAGGCGTCGCGCATGGTCAGTTTGGCAATCGACACGGTGCGCCAGACGGGTTGGCCTTCGTGGACGAGAACGACGGCGGAGATTTGGCTATGCGTTTTGCCCGACAGACGCATCAGTTGGTCCAGTGCATCGACCTCAGATTCCGGCTTGGAAAATACCGTGCCTTCAAACGCCATGACCTGATCGCTGCCAATCACCACAGCGTCTGGGTGTTTGCGCGCGATTTTATCGGCTTTCATCTCGGCCAAGGCGTCGGCAATATCGCGGGGGTGTGCGTTCTCCGCCAGTAAGGCGGCGGTCACAGTTGCCTCATCCACCCGGGCGGGCATCGCCTGAAACGTGACGCCTGCAGAGTGCAACATCGCTTGCCGGCTGGTCGATTGAGACGCAAGGATCAAAGGCGGAGGCATGGGAAAACCTGTGCATAACGGTGGAAGGGCTTGGGCATGACGGCCCGTAGTTCGGGCTACTGCAGTTGATCCGGCCCACCGCCTGAGGACAAGAGACGTTTCATGCCAATTTCATCCCCTGTGCGCGAGTTATCCTTGGCTTGTGATAAACTGAGATCAGAGGAGAGGTTGCGCACATGTTAGGGAATGCTCTGGTTATCCGAAGTTCTGTAGAGAATTGAAATTACAATCATATTTGACTTATTAGGTCTTGTCCGCGTGTTATCCCCATCGCCTCAGCGCTTAACATGTTGTGGGGGCAAAACGACCGGAGCTGAATAATCCCCGTTATCCCCTGTACTACAACAACATCTACATTTCTTTCTTTCTTATTATTAGTAGAGAGAGGGCAGCGATAAAGAAGGATAAGACCGTGGATATTTACCTGCTTGTGAAGGCCGCACATGTGATGTCGATCATTGCTTGGATGGCTGGGCTGTTCTATCTGCCGAGGCTCTTTGTCTACCACGCTGAATCCGATGTGGTTGAAGGCAAGACGGCTGAGTTGTTTCAGACCATGGAATATCGGTTGTATCGCTACATCATGACCCCAGCGATGATTGCCGCTTGGGTGTTTGGGCTTTGGATGGTCTTCACGCCCGGGATCATCGATTGGGGGTCCATATGGCCCTATACGAAGGCGGCGGGTGTGTTGGCGATGACCTGGTTTCATCACTGGTTGGGGCGGCGGCGCAAAGACTTTGTGGCGGGAACCAACTCGGTGTCTGGGCGGCATTACCGGATGATGAACGAGGTGCCGACCTTGTTGATGGTGGTGATCGTAGTTTCGGTGATCTTGAAGCCTGCATGAGACGAAGGCGTGCTAGATTGACAATTTATGGGGTTCTGGGCTAAGCGGAGCCTGCCGGATCGTCCGATCTGTGTTTTTCCCGACTTTTGACAATTAAACCTGATTTGTCCCGCGCCGCTGGAGTGCCTTTGATGCCGTCTGAATTCCTGAGCCTGTCTGAACTGAAATCCCGCAAGCCAGCGGATTTGCTTGAGTTGGCAGAAGAGCTTGAGATTGAGAACGCCTCCACCATGCGTAAGGGCGAGATCATGTTTGCGGTGCTTAAAGAGCGCGCAGAAGAAGGCTGGGAAGTGTCCGGTGACGGCGTGTTGGAGGTGAACCAAGATGGGTTCGGGTTTCTGCGCTCGCCGGAGGCAAACTATCTGCCGGGCCCAGATGACATCTACGTCTCGCCAGATATGATCCGCCAGCACTCGCTGCGCACGGGCGATACCGTTGACGGTGTGATTGCCGCCCCGCTTGAGGGCGAGCGGTATTTTGCGATGACAAAGGTCACGACGGTAAACTTCGAGGACCCAGAGCGCGCGCGCCATAAAATTAACTTTGATAACCTGACGCCGCTTTATCCAGATGAGCGGTTCCAGATGGAGATAGAGGATCCAACGATCCGCGACCGTTCGGCTCGGATAATCGATCTGGTGGCTCCGATCGGCAAAGGTCAGCGGTCGTTGATCGTGGCTCCGCCGCGCACTGGTAAGACGGTGCTGTTGCAGAACATCGCCAAGAGTATCGAGACGAACCACCCAGAGTGCTATTTGATCGTATTGTTGATTGACGAGCGCCCCGAGGAGGTGACGGACATGCAGCGGTCGGTGAAGGGGGAGGTCATATCTTCCACCTTCGACGAGCCCTCGACGCGTCACGTTGCAGTCTCGGAGATGGTGATCGAAAAAGCCAAGCGTTTGGTGGAACATAAGCGAGATGTTGTGATCTTGCTCGATTCGATCACAAGACTTGGACGCGCTTTCAATACTGTCGTGCCATCTTCGGGTAAGGTTTTGACCGGTGGTGTGGACGCGAATGCACTACAGCGGCCAAAGCGTTTCTTTGGTGCGGCGCGCAATATCGAGGAAGGCGGGTCGCTGACAATTATTGCAACCGCGCTGATTGATACCGGTAGCCGGATGGACGAGGTGATCTTTGAGGAATTCAAGGGCACGGGTAATTCGGAAATCGTGCTCGATCGCAAGGTCGCTGATAAGCGGGTGTTCCCTGCAATGGACATTCTGAAATCGGGCACGCGCAAAGAAGAGCTGCTGGTTGATAAAAACGACCTGCAGAAGACCTTTGTGCTGCGCCGTATTCTGAACCCGATGGGGACAACGGATGCGATCGAGTTCCTGATCTCGAAGCTGAAGCAGACCAAGACGAACGCGGAATTCTTCGACTCGATGAACACCTAAAACCTCAGACGGGCAGGGCTATGGATACGATCTTTGCGTTGGCGTCAGCCCGCGGAAAAGCTGGCGTTTCTGTTGTTCGCGTGTCCGGCCCAGATGCGTTTGCGGCAATGGAGCAGCTGACGGGTGTCGCGCCCACCGCGCCAGACCGACGTTTGCTTTGGGTCCTAAATGCGAGCGGTGAGCGAGTGGACCAAGCGCTATGTTTAAGCTTTGCCGACGGGGCAAGCTTTACGGGCGAACCTGTTGTTGAGTTGCACCTGCACGGGTCAATAGCGATTTTATCAGCGGTTTTGAGGGAGCTGAGCGCAGTTGACGGCTTGCGGCTTGCTGAGCCGGGAGAGTTCACGCGGCGTGCTTTAGAGAATGACCGCCTTGATCTGGCGCAGGTGGAGGGACTTGGTGATCTGATTGAGGCCGACACCGAGGCGCAGCGTCGGCAAGCGCAGCGGGTTTTTTCTGGCGCACTTGGCGCGAAGGTAGAGGTTTGGCGCAAGGATCTAATTCGGGCGGCCGCATTGATTGAGGCCGTTATTGATTTTGCTGACGAAGATGTCCCGGAAGATGTTACGCCAGAGGTTCGTGATTTGCTAGTTGGTGTCCGAGCCAGCGTCGCGCTGGAAGTTGCGGGCGCGCATTTGGCGGAGCGGATCCGTGATGGGTTTGAGGTCGCGATTATTGGTGCGCCGAATGCGGGTAAGTCTACGCTGCTTAACCGTATCGCCGGGCGCGAGGCTGCGCTGACATCCGAATTTGCTGGTACAACGCGCGATATTGTAGAAGTTCGGATGGATTTGGACGGACTTCCCGTGACATTTCTGGACACCGCTGGCCTGCGGGAAACGCAAGACCCAGTAGAAGCAATGGGGGTGCAGTTGGCCAAGAATCGCGCAGAAGCCGCTGATCTAAGAGTGTTCTTGCTAGATAAAGGCGGTGTTTTGGCGTCGGTAGAAGTGGGACCAGAGGACATTGTTGTCGGCGGTAAGGCTGATTTAGGGGAAGCAATTGGGACGCTGGTTGTTTCTGGTAAAACAGGCCAAGGTGTTGATACGCTTTTGAATCAAGTCTCGGCAGTGCTGGGCGCGCGCGCAACTGGCGCAGGGCTGGCAATTCGGGAAAGGCACTACGCTGCTATGTCTGGCGCCATACGGGGCCTCGACGGCGCGTTGCACCTTCTTGAGAATGACGGCGTCGAGGAAGAGTTTGTGGCCCAAGAGATACGCGGTGCGGTGGTTGATCTTGACTCGGTCATTGGTCGGATAGATGTGGAGGATGTTCTTGATGAAATTTTCTCCAGCTTTTGTCTGGGCAAGTGAGGAGTGTTTCACGTGAAACATCCTGATTTCGACGTGATTGTGATTGGTGGCGGACATGCTGGCTGTGAGGCCGCGCATGCATCGGCCCGGATGGGCGCACGGACGGCGTTAGTTACCCTGCGAAGGGATACAATCGGCGTGATGTCGTGCAATCCGGCGATTGGCGGCTTAGGTAAGGGCCACCTTGTTCGAGAAGTTGACGCCTTGGATGGCGTCATGGGTCGCGTGGCCGACGAGGCGGGCATTCAGTTTCGGCTTCTCAATCGGCGAAAAGGCCCCGCAGTGCAGGGGCCGCGAGCGCAATCCGACAGGCGCATCTACCGAGAGGCAATGCTCCGGGAGGTGCGAGCGCAGCCATGTTTGGCGATCATCGAGGGCGAGGCTGCTGATTTTGAGATGAATGGTGATCGTGTTGTCGGCGTTCGGTTGGCAGATGGAAGTGCGATTGGGGCAAGCGCCGTGATTTTGACCAGCGGCACCTTCTTGCGTGGTGTAATCCATATGGGCGACAAGTCCTTTCCAGGAGGCCGTATTGGCGACAAGCCATCGATTAGACTTGCTGAGAGGATTGATGGGTTTGGCTTGACCTTGGGTCGGCTGAAGACCGGCACGCCACCACGTTTGGACGGACGCACGATCAATTGGGATGCGCTAGAGGTTCAAGACGGCGATACAGATCCGGTTATGTTTTCATTCTTATCGGGCAAGCCGAAGCAGCGGCAGGTGTCTTGCGGTATCACCCACACGAATGAGCGAACCCATGACATCGTTCGCGCCAATCTGCAGAGCTCTGCGATGTATGGGGGAAAGATTGATGGCGTTGGCCCGAGGTATTGCCCGTCTATCGAGGACAAAGTGGTTCGATTTGCCGAGAAGTCGTCCCACCAGATATTTCTGGAGCCTGAGGGTTTAAGCGACGATACGGTCTATCCAAATGGAATTTCGACGTCTTTGCCAGTTGCCGTGCAGCAAGCCTATGTACGCAGTATCGCTGGCCTAGAGACTGTCGAGATCCTGCAGCCGGGTTATGCGATTGAATACGACTATGTTGACCCGCGCGCGCTAGACCAGACGCTGCAATTGAAGACAGTCCCAGGCCTGTATCTCGCAGGCCAGATCAACGGCACCACCGGCTATGAAGAGGCCGCAGCGCAAGGTCTTGTTGCGGGGCTTAACGCAGCCTCGACGTTGTTGGGCGGCATGGGCGCGATATTCTCAAGAACAACGTCGTATATCGGCGTGATGATTGATGACCTAATTACGAGAGGTGTAACCGAGCCGTATCGCATGTTCACGTCGCGCGCTGAATTTAGGCTTTCGCTGCGCGCGGACAATGCTGATCAACGGCTTACGCCTGACGGGATTGCTTGGGGATGTGTGGGAGAGGAGCGCAGCCGTGCCTTTGGTGAAAAGCAAGAAGCGCTGGGGAAGGGTCGATCATTGCTTACGGGAGCGCAGATCACCCCATCTGAAGCACGCGCGCATGGCTTAGACGTGAATCAAGATGGTGAACGGCGGACTGGGTATGATTTATTGGCGTTTCCAGGGATTGATATGGCGGCGCTTGACCCAATTTGGCCCGATCTGCAGACGCTTCCCGAGGCTGTTCGCAAACAACTTCAGACAGATGGAATGTACGCGCCCTATATTGCGCGACAGGCACGAGATATTGAGGCGATAGCCCGGGACGCAGAAAAGACGATCCCTGCTTCCCTTTCGTTTGCTGACATCAAGGGGCTTTCTGGGGAGGTGCGTCAAAAACTCGAGCGCGTGCGCCCGGCGACACTCGATCAGGCTGGACGGATAGAAGGTATGACGCCGGCAGCTCTGACGCTGATACTCGCGCACTTGCGCCGCGCTGATCGACGGAAGTCCGCATGACGGACGGTCGAAAGCGGTTTCTGGAGATTTTCGAGCCAAGCAATTTAGAGATGTCGAAGCTAGATGCCTTTGTTGCGACGCTCATCAAGTGGAATCCTCGTATTAACCTCGTTGCCGCGAGCAGCTTGTCGGACGTTTGGACAAGACACATTATTGATTCGGCGCAGCTTTTCGAGCCCCATTCTGTCGGTTGCGTAACTTGGTTAGATCTTGGTAGCGGCGGCGGGTTCCCAGGGTTTGTGATCGCCGCGCTTGCGGAGGCGCGCGCCCCAGGCCTGAAGGTTAGGCTTGTAGAAAGCGACCAGCGCAAAGCGGCCTTCTTAAGGGCTGTTTCACGTGAAACAACGACGGGCGTTGAGGTGATCGTGGGGCGAGCCGAGGAGATTGAACCGCAGAGTGCTGATATCGTTTCTGCCCGCGCGCTGGCGCCGCTTAGCCGTCTGCTGGATTATGCTGAGCGCCATTTGGTTTCAGGTGGTCGCTGTGCTTTTCTTAAGGGCGAAACGCATGAGGCAGAGCTTCGAGAGGCGCTTGCAAAATGGCAGTTCACGTATCAGAAAGAACCCAGCCTAAGTCATCCTTCGGGAACAGTTCTGTCTATCGGAGATCTCCGACGTGCCTGAGTCAGTCGAAACGCCGCGTCCTAAGATCATTGCGATAGCAAACCAAAAAGGCGGTGTCGGCAAAACGACGACCGCGATCAATCTTGGCAGCGCCCTCGCTGAGCTTGGGAAGCGTATTTTGGTGGTCGATCTCGATCCCCAAGGAAACGCGTCCACGGGCCTTGGTATTGGGCCAGAAGACCGCGACAGCACGACTTATGACATGCTGATCGACAACATGGCGCTGTCTGAAATTGTGCGGAAGACGGATGTTGAAAACCTATCCATCGCGCCAGCCACGACCGACCTGAGCTCAGCCGATATAGAACTTGTGGCAAATGAAAAACGTATTTTCCTGCTGCATGACGCGCTTCGATCCAACGAGACAGCAGAGCTTGATTTTGATTATATTTTGATCGACTGCCCCCCGTCACTGAACCTACTTACGGTTAACGCGATGGTCGCGGCGCATTCGGTTCTTGTGCCGCTTCAAAGCGAGTTCTTCGCGCTTGAGGGGCTGTCTCAGCTAATGCTATCGATCCGCGAGGTCCGCCAATCGGCCAACAAAAGTCTACGGATCGAGGGCGTTGTCTTAACCATGTACGACAGCCGCAATAACCTGTCGAAGCAAGTGGAAGACGATGCGCGCGAGAATCTGGGCAGCTTGGTCTTCGATACGATCATTCCAAGAAACGTACGTGTCAGCGAAGCGCCATCATTTGCGATGCCAGTGCTCAGCTATGATCCAACATCGCGGGGAAGCTTAGCGTATCGAGAGCTAGCCGCGGAAATGTTGAAGCGCCAAACCATATCCGAAGACGAGCCCACGAGTTAAGCGAGGACCATCAAATGTCAGGATCCAAGAAAGAACGTCGCGGACTAGGGCGGGGGCTGACTGCCTTAATGGCAGAAGTTCAACTGCCAGATGGTGACGCGGGCGATCAGCGATTTGATGCGCAGACAGTGGCCCTGCCGGTTGAAGCGCTGCTGCCCAATCCGGATCAGCCGCGGCGTGATTTCCGGGCTGAGGATCTCGAAAGCCTTGCGGCGTCGATCCGTCAAAAAGGCGTTATTCAGCCGCTGATCGTCCGATCCGTTACAGGGATGGCGCAAAAATACCAGATTGTAGCGGGTGAACGGCGATGGCGTGCGGCTCAGATGGCGCAGGTCCACATGGTTCCTGTCGTCGTTCGGGAATTGACGGATGTAGAAGTTCTTGAAATCGCGATTATCGAAAACATCCAGCGCGCGGACCTTAACGCGATTGAAGAAGCGCTGGGTTATAGACAACTGATGGACCGCTTCGGGCACACGCAGGAGAAAATGGCCGAAGCGCTTGGGCGCAGCCGCAGCCATATTGCGAATCTTTTGCGGCTTCTTAACCTTCCGTCTGACGTGCAGGAACACTTGCGCGAAGGGCGGCTATCGCCCGGTCACGCGCGCGCGCTCATAACCGCGCCGAACGCCTCGATTCTAGCCAATGAGGTGGTTTCCAAAGGCATGTCGGTGCGTGAGACGGAACGCATGGCGAAGATTTCAACCCTCAGCGGTGGCAAGGCAGCACCAGCCGAAAAGTATGGCCCAGAGAAAGATGCCGATACACGCGCGCTCGAAGGGGATTTGTCGGCAACGCTGGGCATGAAGGTCGCAATTAACCACAGCGCGACCGGAGAACATGGTGCAGTGACGATAACCTATCGGGATCTAGAGCAGCTAGATGTGTTGTGTCAGCGGTTGTCCGGATTCAGTTAAGAAGTCGCTTAGTCGATCAACAGCTCTCGCAGAACGGCATTCAAAACTAGCCGACCGCTGGCAGTTGTGCTCAGGATACCGCTCTCGAATGTCACCAGACCATCTTCGGCCATCGCGCTAACCTTAGTCCTTGAAATCGCTTGATCACGCATCGCGTCCACTTTGGTCAACACTAGGCCCTCACGCAATCGCAGGCCCATCATTAGAATCTCATCAGACCTATCCTGAAGCGTTAACGCTGCTCGCGGCAGCTCCGGGGATGTTTCACGTGAAACATCCTCTAACCAGTCAGACGGCACGCGCTTCTCTTCTGTGGCCCAGGCGGTATCTGCCGAGGATAGTCGCCCATGCGCGCCAGGCCCAACGCCCAGATAATCTCCGCCACGCCAATAAATCAGGTTGTGTCGCGATTCCTGTCCCACGCGAGCATGATTTGATACTTCATACCCGGGCAGACCCTCAGCTTCGCACAGCGCTTGTGTCATCTCAAACAGCGTCACCGACCGGTCTTCATCGGGCAACCCAAGCAGGCCCCCAGCTGCATGTCGCGCGGCAAATGCAGTGCCGTCCTCAACAGTCAGCTGATACAGTGATAGGTGATCGGTCCCAAGCGCCAGCGCCCGCGTAAGCTCGGCCTCCCAGTTCGCCTCAGTCTGGTTCTGCCGCGCGTAGATCAGATCAAAGCTCACGCGATCAAACGTTTCTTGCGCCAATGCGACGGCCCCCAGAGCATCATCCACCGAATGCAGCCGCCCCAGCGCGCGAAGATCCGCATCATCAAGGGCCTGAACGCCAAGCGAGACCCGGTTGACACCCGCCGCGCGATAGCCTCGAAAGCGATCCGCCTCAACAGAGGTTGGGTTTGCTTCTAGGGCAATTTCCAGATCGTTCACGCATCGCCACAGGCGCTGAACCTTATCGAGGATTGCTCCAACCAGCGCAGGGTCCATTAGCGAAGGCGTTCCACCCCCGAAATAGATCGTCTCGAGCACCCGATCCCCGGTTTCCGCAGCGAGGCGATCAAGGTTCCAAAGAAACCCGCGGGTCCATGCATCCTGATCAACTTTTGCAGAAACATGGCTGTTGAAGTCGCAATAGGGGCATTTTGCTTGGCAAAACGGCCAATGCACATAAAGACCAAATCCGCCTGTGCGCCAATTCTCCATCACGTGCCCTTAAAGGCGGTGACCTCAACTTCATAGAGCATCTCTGGCTCCATCAAATCCGCCAAAACCATGGTGGCCGCAGGGCGAATGTCACGCAGCGCGTTGCCAATGGCGGGCGTCGCAATTTCAACCAGCGATCTGTCAGCGATGTAATGCACAACACGCACAATATGTTGTGGCTCAAAACCAGCCTCTAGCAGCACCTTGTGGATTGTTGCAAAGCTCTGGGTCACCTGGCCGGCCACGCCGTCGGCCATTTTCATGCTGTCATAGTCATACCCGGTGACGCCGGACATGAAGCACCAATCGCCCTGAACAACCGCGCGCGAATAACTCAAGGCCTCCTCAAAAGGCGATCCGGTGGAAATACTGCGGCGGCTCATATCGCGCCCTCGACAAAAACCTTAACCAAGCCCTCGAATGCGCGCGCCCGGTGGCTAATGCGGTTCTTCTCCCAACGGTCCATTTCGCCAAATGTGATGTCATAACCGTCAGGCTGGAAAATCGGATCATATCCGTGACCTTCCGCACCGCGCATCGGCCAAACCACGCAGCCCGGCATCCGGCCTTCAAATACTTCGTCATGCCCATCAGGCCAAGCCAGAACGAGCGTGCAACAGAACCGAGCCGTTCGGGGATGTGCAGCACTCAAAGCCTCAAGCTTCTCGTGCGTTACGCGCATAGCCATCTCGAAATCGCGCCCGCTGGGTGTTTCTGCCCAATCGGCGGTGTAGACGCCCGGCGCGCCGTCTAGCGCATCAATCTCGATCCCGGAATCGTCAGCCAAGGCGGGAAGACCGGTGGCCTGTGCAGCCGCATGCGCCTTGATCCGCGCGTTCCCAACGAAGGTCGTCTCAGTCTCGTCCGGCTCAGCCAGCCCGAGCGCGCCTGCAGACACTGTCTCGACCCCAAAAGGTGTCAGCAGCGCCGCGATTTCAGCAAGCTTGCCCGCGTTATGCGTCGCCACCACCAGCTTTTGGTCGGTAAAACGCCGCATTAGCTGACAGCCGCTTTCTGCGCTGCAACCAACTCAGCAACGCCGATTTCAGCGAAATCCATCAAGGTATTCAATGCATCGCGCGAAAACGGCGCGCCTTCAGCTGAGCCCTGAACCTCGATCAACCCACCTGCACCGGTCATCACGAAATTCGCATCGGTCCCGGCCTCGCTATCCTCGGCATAATCCAAGTCAAGCACAGGTTGGCCCGCATAGATACCGCAGCTGACAGCCGCCACATGGTCGGTCAGCGGATCGCTGATCACATCGCCCACCTTCATTAGCTTGTTCACAGCCAAACGCAGCGCCACCCAAGCGCCGGTGATCGACGCGCAACGCGTCCCGCCATCGGCCTGTATCACGTCGCAATCAATGCTGATCTGCCGCTCGCCAAGCGCCACACGATCTACGCCTGCGCGCAAGGACCGCCCGATCAGGCGCTGAATTTCTTGGGTCCGACCGCTTTGCTTGCCTTGGGCCGCCTCACGACGCCCGCGTGTATGCGTGGCGCGCGGCAGCATCCCGTATTCTGCTGTCACCCAGCCAAGACCGGAGTTCTTCAGAAACGGTGGCACGCGCTGCTCAACAGACGCACTGCACAGCACATGCGTGTCGCCCATCTTGATCAGGCAAGAGCCCTCGGCATATCGCATCACGCCAGGTTCGATTGAAATCGAGCGCATTTCGTTTACTTGACGACCAGAGGGGCGCATATCTTCATCCTTTATCTTAAGTTGGGCGCAGATACGCGCGCAGGGGGTCGAAACGCAAGGCTGATTGACGCCCGGCCGCACACCCCGTTAGATCGCAGAACACATACCCAGATAGGCAAAATGGACGAAAAACGCAGCCTTCCCACCGAGATGAACGAACGATCGCGTGAGGTGTTTCGCCGCGTTGTCGAAAGCTATCTCGAAAGCGGGGATCCGGTTGGTAGCCGCACGCTTACGCGCTCCATGTCTGAAAAGGTCTCTGCGGCGACGATCCGCAATGTCATGCAGGACCTAGAGCATCTGGGGCTTCTCGGCTCGCCGCATGTCTCGGCTGGGCGTATCCCGACCCAAGCTGGTTTGCGGATGTTTGTCGATGGCTTGCTTGAGGTCGGCGATGTCGATCAGGCCGACCGTGAACAGATGGACCAGACCGCCCATGGCCAGACCGAGGTTACCAGCCTTCTGGACCGCATCGGATCGACCCTATCGGGCATCACCCATGGCGCGAGCCTGGTTCTGACCCCCAAGCACGAAGCGCCGATCAAGCACCTCGAATTTGTCACGCTCGACCCGACCCGCGCCCTTGTGGTGTTGGTGTTTGCCGATGGGCATGTGGAAAACCGTCTGTTCTCGCCACCGCTCGGCCAAACCCCGTCTTCCATGCGCGAGGCGGCGAATTTTCTCAACGCGATCGCAGCAGGTCGCACCCTGTCCGAACTTAGCGCTGCCATCGCGGGCGAGATCAAGCGCCATAGGCAAGAGCTTGACAGCCTCGCCACCCAGCTTGTCGAAATGGGGGCCGCGATTTGGGACACCGATCCGGGTGCCGAACAAGACGCGCGTCTTATCGTGCGCGGACGCTCCAATCTGTTGGGGGATGGGGCGGACCCGGCGGGGCTTGAGCGCGTCCGCGAACTGTTCGATGACCTGGAACGTAAGCGTGATATTGCCGAATTTCTGTCCCTTACCGAACAAGGCGACGGTGTGCGCATATTTATCGGGTCTGAGAACAAGTTGTTCTCACTTTCGGGTTCCTCTCTGGTTGTCTCTCCCTATATGAACGCTGACCGTAAGATCATTGGTGCCGTCGGGGTCATCGGACCCACCCGTCTAAACTACGGACGAATCGTGCCAATCGTGGATTATACCGCACAGCTGGTTGGCCGGCTGCTGACGGATCGAGGCTAGGAAAGAAAGCGCCATGGCGACTCCCAAAGAAGACAATATTTTTGACGAAATCGTAGATGCGGCCGAGGCTGAAGCCGCGTCGCAAGATCCGATCATCGACATGACCCAGCTCGATAGCGAGCCTGTTGAGGACGAGATGCATGCCAGCATCACCGCAATCATCGATGAGCGGGACGAGTTGAAAGACCGCCTGCTGCGCTCGCTCGCGGAAGCTGAGAATATTCGCAAACGTGGTGAACGCGACCGCCGCGAGGCCGAGCAGTTTGGCGGCGTGAAGTTGTCGCGCGATATGCTACCGGTCTATGACAACCTCACGCGCGCGCTCGATGCTGCGGGCGAGGAGGTCAGCGAAAGCGAAAAAGCGGTCCTTGACGGGGTGGAGCTAACCTTGCGCGAACTGCTCAACATCTTCTCCAAACACGGCATCACCCAGATTGAACCGCAGACTGGCGACACGTTTGACCCCCAGCTGCATCAGGCGATGTTTGAGGCGCCTGTGCCCGATGTGCCCAAAGGCGGTATCATTCAGGTGATGACGGCGGGCTTCCTGCTGCATGACCGTCTTTTGCGCCCTGCACAGGTTGGGGTGTCTTCAACGCCCGCATCCTAGGGAATTAACCCTTTCATCTCGTAGATCAGGGCGAGCGCCTCTTTCGGTGTTAGCTCATCTGGCAAGACGCCCTTAAGCCGCGCCTCCACCTCGGAAGGCGCGGCTTTTGCTTGTGGCGCGGGGGCGGGTGTGGCTGAAAACAGCGGCAAATCGTCGATGATCTGCGCCTTGCCCGTCTCCGCCGCCCCGGATTCAAGCTTTGCAAGAATGTCGCGCGCCCGGGCGGTCACAGCATCGGGCAGACCCGCCAACTTGGCGACTTGCACCCCGTAGGATCTGTCTGCTGCGCCCTTCGTGACCTCGTGCAGGAAAATCACGTCGTTGTCCCATTCCTTGACCCGTACAGTTGCGTTATCGACGCGCTCAAGCCTAGTCGATAATGCAGTAAGCTCATGATAATGCGTGGCAAAAAGAGACCTGCAATCATTGACTTCATGCAAATGCTCAAGCACCGCCCAAGCAATCGACAAGCCATCATAGGTCGCTGTCCCGCGCCCGATCTCGTCCAGGATTACCAGCGCGCGTGCGTCGGCTTGGTTCAGGATCGCAGCGGTCTCGACCATTTCCACCATGAAGGTCGAGCGCCCGCGCGCCAGATCATCGGACGCTCCGACGCGGCTGAACACTTGGCTGACCATCCCGATATGGGCGCGCTGCGCAGGCACAAAGCTGCCCATCTGGGCGAGGATCGCGATGAGGGCATTCTGGCGCAGGAAGGTCGATTTACCTGACATATTCGGCCCAGTCAGAAGCCAGATGGCCGCGGGATCACGCGACAAGTCGCAATCATTGGCGATAAATGGCGCGCCGCCTTGGGCTTGCAGCGCGGCCTCAACCACCGGATGCCGCCCGCCTTGGATCGCAAAGGCGCGGCTCGCGTCGATCAGGGGCCGGGTCCAGTCCGCACGGTGCGCCAGATCGGCCAGGGCGGCGGTGACATCCAACTCGGCAAGTGCGCGGGCGAGGGTCGCAAGACGCGCATGTTCTGCCAAGACCAGCTTGCACAATGCGCCGAACATCTCCGTCTCTATCGCCAAAGCGCGCGCACCGGCATTGAGGATCTTCGTTTCCATCTCGCCCAAAGCCACCGTGGTAAACCGCACAGCATTCGCGGTGGTCTGGCGGTGGATAAAGGCCTCGCTTAGTGGCGGCGCGAGCATCTTTTTGGCATGGGCGGCGGATGTTTCAATGAAGTAGCCGAGCACGTTATTATGCTTAATTTTCAAGGTATTTATGTCAGCCTGCTTCGCGTAATCGCTTTGCATACCCGCAATCACGCTCCGCCCTTCGTCCCGCAGGCGTCGGGCGTCATCCAGATCAGCGCTCACGCCCGCTGCAATCGCACCGCCGTCGCGCAGATGCACGGGTGGCTCGGCGGCCAATTCGTGGCTCAACAGCGCACCAAGCGCATCAAATCCGCCCAGATCGGCCCTCACCGCCTGCAATCCATCGGGCATATCTTCGGGAAGCATCGCCCGGATCGCGTCGGTCTCGGCTAAGGCCGTGCGCAGCGCCGCCAAATCACGTGGACCACCGCGATCAAGCGCAAGGCGCGACAAAGCCCGCTCCACATCAGGGGTTTTGCGCAAATGAGCGCGCAGATCGTCGCGCAGCCCGGAGGTTTCCACCAAGAGCGCCACCGCCTCTTGCCGCCCTTGGATGGTCTCAAGTTGGGTGGACGGGGCAGACAAGCGCCGTTCCAACAGCCGCGCGCCCCCTGCCGTGACGCTTCGGTCGATCACCGATAAAAGCGATCCGGCGCGATTGCCGCTTAAGGTCCGCGTCAGCTCCAGATTGCGCCGCGTGGCCGCGTCGATCTGTAGAACGCGTTCTGCCATCTCGCGTTGCGGCGCGCGCAGCAGTGGCAGTTTGCCTTTTTGCGTCAGATCCAGATAGGCGACGACTGCGCCCAAAGCGGCTTCTTCCGCGCGGGTGAAATTGCCAAACGCGTCCAGTGTGGCGACCTCAAACAACGCACATAACCGCGCGCGCCCTTCGGTGCTGTCGAAGCTGGCGCGGGCAAGCTCGGTGACGGCGATGCCCATCTCATCGGCCAGTTCGCGCATGTCGTTGGAGGCGGGGTCCGGCAACAGAATTTCGCTGGGGGCGAGGCGCGCGAGGTCAGGCCCAAGCCGCGCGCGCGGACAGACCATCGAATGAAACGCGCCGGTAGAAATATCCACCCACGCCAGAGCGGCCTCATCACGGATTTGCGAATAGGCGGCGAGGTAATTGTGGCTGCGCGCCTCCAGCAGGCTGTCCTCAGTAAGGGTGCCGGGGGTGACGACGCGGGTCACGGCGCGGTGGACGACCGACTTTGCGCCGCGCTTTTTGGCCTCGGCTGGATTTTCCATTTGCTCGCAAACCGCGACCCGGAACCCTTTGCGAATTAAAGTTAACAAATAGCCCTCGGCGGCATGAACCGGGACGCCGCACATCGGGATATCTTTGCCCTCATGCTGGCCGCGTTTGGTCAGGGCGATATCTAGCGCCTCGGCCGCAGCAACCGCATCGTCAAAGAACATCTCATAGAAGTCGCCCATTCTGTAGAACAGCAAAGCGCCTTCGTGTTCTGCCTTGATCTCCAGAAATTGCGCCATCATTGGCGTTACTTTGTTCATCCTGCCCCCCTGGCCGTATTTCAGCTTAAAACTGTAAGCAGTTTGCCGAAAGCGCGAATCCTGTTCTGTCCACAAGCTGTTGTCGTCTGGCGGCGCGCGGGCTAAACAGCATTCTCGGACATAAAAGGCAGATAAACGATGGCTGAACGCAACAAAGTTACCGCTGAGGAGGCGCTCGCCTATCATCTGGAGCCCCGTCCGGGGAAACTGGACATTAGCGCGTCTACCAGGATGACGACGCAGCGCGATCTGAGCCTTGCCTATTCCCCCGGTGTCGCCGTTCCGGTAGAGGCCATCGCCGCTGATCCGGCCACTGCCTATGACTATACCACCAAGGGCAACATGGTTGCGGTGATCTCAAATGGGACCGCGATCCTTGGGCTTGGCAATCTTGGCGCGCTCGCCTCCAAGCCCGTGATGGAGGGCAAAGCGGTCCTGTTTAAACGCTTCGCCGACATCAATTCCATCGATATCGAGCTGGATACAGAGGATCCGGAAGAATTTATCAATGCCGTGCGGCTGATGGGGCCAAGTTTTGGCGGCATTAACCTTGAAGACATCAAGGCGCCCGAGTGTTTCATCATCGAGCAGCGTCTGAAGGAAGAAATGGATATCCCCGTCTTCCATGACGACCAGCACGGCACGGCGGTGATTTGTGCGGCCGGATTGATTAACGCGCTGCATATCTCCGGCAAGAAAATCGAAGATGTGCGCATCGTGCTGAACGGTGCGGGTGCGGCTGGGATTGCGTGTCTGGAACTGCTGAAAGCCATGGGCGCGCAGCACAACAATTGCATCATGTGCGACACCAAAGGCGTCATTTACCAAGGTCGCACCGAGGGGATGAACCAGTGGAAATCGGCGCATGCCGCAACGACCAAGCTGCGCACGCTTGAGCAGGCCATGAAGGACGCCGATGTTTTCCTAGGTGTGTCCGTCAAAGGCGCTGTCACGCCTGACATGGTTGCCAGCATGGCCGCCAATCCGGTGATTTTCGCCATGGCCAATCCTGACCCCGAGATTACGCCGGAAGACGCCCACGCTGTGCGCGAGGACGCCATTGTCGCAACCGGGCGCAGCGACTATCCCAATCAGGTGAACAACGTGCTGGGATTTCCCTACCTGTTTCGCGGCGCGCTCGACATCCGGGCCCGCGCCATCAATGACGAGATGAAGATTGCTTGCGCCCATGCGCTTGCCAAGCTGGCCCGCGAGGATGTGCCTGACGAGGTTGCGATGGCTTACGGGCGCAGTCTAACCTTTGGGCGCGACTACATTATTCCGACGCCGTTCGATCCGCGCTTGATCCATGTGGTCCCGCCAGCCGTGGCGCGCGCAGGCATGGATACGGGCGTTGCGCGCAAGCCGATTGTCGATCTGGATGGCTATGAGAAAGACCTTGCTGCGCGGATGGACCCGACCGCATCGATGTTGCAGGGCCTATATGCGCGGGCAAAAGGCGCTCAGGCGCGAATGATTTTTGCCGAAGGCGATGATGTGCGGGTGCTGCGTGCGGCGGTGGCGTACCAACGCTCGGGTCTCGGCCAAGCGGTGGTTGTGGGGCGCGACGATGACGTAACCGCGAAGCTGACAGAGGCCGGATTGCCCGAAGCAGTAGAGGAGCTGGAGATCGTTAATGCCAGCAACACCCCACATCTTGAGGCGTATAAATCCTTCCTTTACGACCGCCTGCAACGCCGGGGCCATGATGCGCAGGACATTCACCGTCTGGCGGCGCGGGATCGGCACGTGTTTTCGGCGCTCATGCTGGCGCATGGGCATGGTGACGGGCTTGTGACCGGGGCCACCCGGAAGTCTGCGCATGTTCTTGGGTTGCTTAACCACGTTTTCGACGCAACCGCTGCGGATGGCGCTGTGGGAGTGACCGCGCTGTTGACCAAAGGGCGTGTCGTTCTGATTGCAGATACGTTGGTGCATGAATGGCCCAGCGAGGTGGATTTGGCCGATATTGCCACGCGTGCGGCTGGCACCGCGCGGACCCTTGGGCTTGAGCCACGCGTTGCCTTCGTTAGTTTTTCGACCTTCGGCTATCCTGTGTCTGAGCGCGCCGAGAAGATGCACATGGCACCCGCCGTGCTGGATAAGCGCGGTGTGGATTTCGAGTATGACGGCGAGATGACCGTTGATGTTGCGCTGAACCCGAATGTGATGGCGCAGTATCCGTTTTGTCGCCTGACCGGCCCTGCGAACATCCTCGTTGTGCCTGCGCGGCATTCGGCCAGCATTTCGGTCAAAATGATGCAGCAGTTGGGGGATGCCACCGTGATCGGACCGATTCTTTCGGGTGTTGGTAAACCGATCCAACTGTGCACCTCGACCTCCACCTCCAACGATGTGCTGAACATGGCCGTGCTTGCCGCCTGTCGGGTTGGCTAGCATGGGGCGTATCGTCTGCATCGGGTCGATCAACGCCGACTACATCTACCGGGTGCCGCATTTGCCAGCACCGGGCGAGACACTGAGCGCCGCCAGCATGACGCGGATGCTGGGCGGAAAGGGTGCGAACCAATCGATCGCGGCCAGTCTGTCGGGTGCTGAGGTTGCCCATGTCGGGGCGATTGGTGCGAATGATGATTGGTTGATCAGGGTGCTTGCGAAAGCGGGGATCGAGACGCGGTTCGTCGCCCAGGTCGATGTGCCCAGCGGACATGCAATCATTAACGTCGATGACGCAGGCGAGAACGCGATTGTGCTGTTTCCAAGCGCGAACCACGCGATCCCGAAGGGTAGAATTACAGAGGCGCTCGCAGGATACGGCCCCGGCGATACGTGTCTGTTGCAGAATGAAGTTACCATCAGTGCCGAGGCTGCGCGGCAGGCGAAAGCTAGGGGGCTGACGGTAATTTATTCCGCCGCGCCGTTTGAGGCCGCAGCAGTCGAGGCGGTTTTACCCTTCGCCGACCTGCTGGTGATGAACGAAGGCGAGGCGGCAGAATTGTCCCGCGCACTGGGCAAGACGCCCGAGGAGATGCCGTGTGATGTGTTGGTGACGAAAGGCGCGGAGGGGGCGATCTACTATGGCGAGACGCCAGAGGTTTGCGCTGCGTTCGAGGTCACGCCCGTCGACACCACGGGTGCAGGGGATTGTTATATTGGGGCTTTTGCAGCGCGCCGGACTTCGGGTGCCTCAGTTGCTGATGCATTGCGCTGGGCCTCTGCAGCAAGCGCGATTCAAGTAACGAGGCCGGGCACGGCAGACGCGATGCCGACCAAGGCCGAGATTGAAGCGTTTCTGGCAGGTCGCACTTAGTGCTTGGCGAATGGCGCATCGTCGCCCCATAGCGCCAACACCCGCGCATCCCGACCGCAGGCTTCGCGGTAGCGCGCATAGGCGCTTGCCTTCGTGGTTGGCCCAAACCGGGTCAGCAATATTAGATCGTCTGATTTGTAATAATCTTGATGATACGCCTCGGCTGGATAAAAGTTCGCCGCCCCGAGCACAGGTGTTACGATGGGTTGGCCGAGTGCAGTTTGTGCCGCCGCTTTCGCTGCCGTTGCTGCGGCCATTTGGTTAACATTCAGCGGAAAGATCGCCGTCGCATAGGTTGGTCCGCGATCACAAAACTGGCCACCCGGATCTGTCGGATCGACAGACCGAAAGAACATATCGTAAAGCTGGCGCACGCTGACTTGACCGGGATCGAAGGTAATCTCGACCACTTCCAGATGGCCCGTGCCGCCGCCGACGACTTGGCGGTAAGACGGGTTCGACACATCGCCGCCCGCGAAACCGGACACCGCCTCGATCACGCCGGTGACTTGCTCGAAATCGGATTCGACGCACCAAAAACAGCCGCCCGCAACCAGAATTCGGTCGGTCGCCTGAGCATGGGCGCTGCCATAGTGAAGAGCTGAGCCGACGAGCATCGCCAGCACCAAAAGGGCGGGTTTGATCTGAAACATGGTAAATCGCAGGCGCATGGGGATGTCCTTTCGTGTCGGTCCAATCTTGGCGCAAGGGCGGTATGACGCACAACTCACCGACCCGTGAGAGCGCGATTTCTCACCCAGAGGTGACAGAATGAAACATTCCGATTGCGGGAATGCCCGAGACGATTAGGGTCTGGTTTGGACGTTTGAGGAGGGATTATGATGCGAATTGCCATGTGGTCAGGGCCGCGAAATTTATCGACCGCGATGATGTATAGCTTCGGCGCGCGCGCAGATTTCACAGTGTCCGACGAGCCGTTTTATGCGGCGTATTTGGCGCAAACTGATCTCGATCACCCGATGCGGGCCGAGATTCTTGCGAGCCAACCGAATGATCCTGCCGAGGTTGCTGCGATCTGTGAAGGGCCTATCCCTGGCGGAAAAGTCCATTGGTATCAAAAGCATATGCCCCATCATGTAGGCACAGATTTTCCGATGGGTTGGGCCGACAGCTTCACCCATGTCCATCTGATCCGCCATCCTGCGCGGGTGATTGCGAGCTACCGTGCCAAGCGCGAAAACCCGACGCTTGATGATTTGGGCTATGCGCAATGTCTCAAGTTTTATCAGCGGTTTCCCGGCCCGGTGATCGATTCCACCGATATTCGCGCCGACCCCGAAGGGATGCTGCAAAAGCTATGCGCTGAAATTGGTCTGGCATGGGACGCGTCAATGCTGCGTTGGCCTGCGGGCGGACGGGCTGAGGATGGCGTTTGGGCGTCGCATTGGTATGGGGCGGTGCACCGCTCGACGGGTTTCGCGTCCGCCGAGGGTCCGATGCCAATAGAGGACGACGCCCTTCTGGACGCCGCTTTGCCGATGTATCAGGAGATGGCTGCGCGCCGGATTGCTGAGTAGGTAGAGGCACCAAATATTGACTATGAGACGCTCACCAATACTACTATTGGTGAAAGTGTTGCGAAAAAGACTCGACTCTCAGAGATGGCTATGGATTCAATAAGGGGCGCTCACTGGAATGAGCGCCCCTATGACTGCCGTAGATGGCAATCGGTCTATTCAAGACACCGCAACCCTCGCGGTTTAGGTCGGGTCCGTCAAGTGTGATGCGGCGTCCGAGCAGGTTCCGACATCTCCGTCGGTGCCGCATTCGACCTATGAGGAGAAGCGAAATGTATTTTGCTTTGTATAAGGACGTGGCAGGCAAATGGCGCTGGACGCTTAAGGCAGCCAACCATGAACCAATTGCCATGTCGTCCGAAAGCTACAATCGAAAAGCCGATGCTGAATATGGCATCCAACTGACTAAGTCAGCGTCGACTGCGCCAGTTTATGATTTAACGACTGCTTAAGATCGAGTCGGGCGGTGATGCCGCCCGCTCACTTAACCCGCTTATTGCGCGCCGCCAGCAACTTCAGCCGCAACGCGTTCAGCTGGATAAAGCCCGCCGCGTCCTTCTGGTCGTAGGCCCCGGCGTCCTCTTCGAACGTCACATGCGCCTCGGAATAGAGTGAGTGTTTGGACCACCGCCCAACCGTCCGCGCGAGGCCTTTATAGAGCTTCAACCGCACGGTTCCGGTCACATGGGTCTGGCTGGCATCAATCGCGGCTTGTAGCATTTCGCGCTCGGGCGAATACCAAAAGCCGTTATAGATCAGCTCAGCATAGCGCGGCATCAGCTCATCCTTAAGATGTGCAGCCCCGCGATCCAGCGTGATCGATTCAATCCCACGATGGGCTTCCAGCAGCAGGGTTCCACCGGGCGTCTCATAGATTCCGCGCGATTTCATGCCGACAAAGCGCCCCTCGACGAGGTCCAGACGACCGCAACCGTGCTTGCCACCAAGCTCGTTCAGCTTGGTTAAGATCGTGGCAGGCGACATCGCCTCGCCATTGATGGACACCGCATCGCCACCCTCAAATCCGACCTCGATATATTCGGGCGTATCGGGCGCATCTTCAGGGTTAACGGTGCGCTGATAGACATAATCCGGGGCCTCATCGGCGGGATCTTCCAGCACTTTGCCCTCAGACGAGGTGTGCAGAAGGTTCGCATCAACGCTAAATGGGGCTTCGCCACGCTTGTCCTTGGCGATCGGGATTTGGTGCAGTTCGGCAAATTCCAGAAGCTTGGTGCGCGAGGACAGATCCCATTCGCGCCAAGGGGCGATGACTTTGATATCGGGGTTCAGGGCGTAGGCGGACAGCTCAAACCGCACCTGATCGTTGCCTTTGCCGGTCGCGCCATGGGCAACGGCATCCGCGCCGGTCATCTCGGCAATCTCGACGAGGCGCTTGGAAATCAGCGGGCGCGCGATGGAGGTGCCCAGCAGATACAGCCCCTCATAGACCGCATTGGCGCGAAACATCGGGAAGACGAAATCGCGGACAAATTCCTCGCGCACATCTTCGATGTAGATGTTCTCAGGCGCGATCCCGAGCAGCTCGGCCTTGGCGCGCGCTGGCTCAAGCTCCTCGCCCTGACCGAGGTCGGCGGTGAAGGTCACGACCTCGCAGCCATATTCGGTCTGCAACCACTTAAGGATGATCGAGGTGTCGAGACCCCCGGAATAGGCCAAAACTACTTTTTTAGGGGCCGTGAGCATTGCAAATCCTTCCAGAACAACACCGCGCGCGTTACCGGAGTTTGGAAAGACACGCAAGGTAAGGCGCGCGGTGTTGCGGTCTGGGTCGTGTTGGCGCAGGCTTGCAAAGCTGAAGAATGAGATGGGGTCAGAGGCGATGATAGCTTGGAATATACTTGTACATGCTGTGATGATTGTGATCCGCAATTTCGGCGTTGCGGTCCGGATATCGGCGGTGCCGTTTGTGATCCTGTCCGTGATCACCACAATGAACTTCGCCTCCAGCTTTGGATCGGTAACGGCGACATCTCAGGAGCATACCCAATCCGATTTCCTTTCGGCTTTGATGCTTCTCCCGACCGCCTTTCTTACATTTTGGATTGTGGTTGGCTGGCACAGGTTTATCCTTCTCGAGGAGCGACCAAGATCAATAATCCCACCGTTTCACGGCAGTCGAGTTTTCGCATATTTTCTGACAGGATTAGTCATCTATGTCGCGGCGGCCTTTGTGGTGTTGGTATTGCTTGTGCCACTTAGCATGCTTGGCGCAGGAATCGGCCTACGTGCAGGTTTGAATGTTGTTGCGATTGCAGTGATGGTGGCGGTTGGCCTCGTCTTCGCGCGACTGATCGTGTTGCTACCCGCAGCCGCGATTGGCCACCGCTTAGGAGTATCTGGCGCTTGGGAAGCGACCATCGGGAGCACCGGAACATTCCTATTGCTCGGCTTCTTACTGATGGGCGCTGGCATGGTGATGGCCGTTACGGCGCTAGTGATAATTGTTTTTCCGCCCGCGCTTCTTGTGATTCAGATCATCTATCAATGGATTACTATGATTGTCGGAGCGAGCATTCTCACCACCCTCTATGGCCACTATGTCGAGAAGCGAGAACTTGTTGTCTGAATTCGCCAGCCAAGCCCGCGCCGCGACTGAAGCCATGCGCGAGTTGTTTCCGGCCACGCCCTTGCAGCGCAATGCGTTCCTGTCGGATCGGTTCAGCGCGGAAATCTGGCTGAAGCGCGAAGATTTGTCCCCGGTTCGGTCCTATAAAATTCGCGGCGCATACAATGCCTTGCGCAAACAGGTCGCCGACGGGCAGTCTCGATTTGCCTGCGCCAGTGCGGGCAATCATGCGCAAGGTGTGGCCTATGTTTGCGCGCATCTGAATGTGCACGGCGTTATTTTCATGCCCGTCACGACCCCGCGCCAGAAGATCGACAAGACCCGTGCCTTTGGCGGGGATGCGGTCGAAATTCGTCTGGTGGGCGATTATTTCGATGACACGCTTGCCGCCGCCCAGGCTTATTGTGCCGAGGCGGGTGCCCATTTTCTGTCTCCCTTTGACGATGACGACGTGATCGAAGGCCAAGCCTCCGTCGGGGTTGAGGTGTTGTCTGATCTGGCCGAGCCGCCCGATTTGGTGATCCTGCCCGTGGGCGGCGGAGGATTGTCCTCGGGCATGCGGCGCTATTTCGATAGCCAAGCGCCGGAAACCGCGTTCCGCTTGGTCGAACCCTCGGGCGGTATGTCGCTGGCCGCCGCTTTGCGCGCGGGCGAGCCTGTGACTTTGCCAGAAGTTGACAGTTTCGTGGACGGTGCAGCGGTGGCGCGGATCGGGGCAAAGACCTTTGCCATCCTGCGCAACACGCCGCCGCACTATGTGCTGGCCGCCCCCGAAGACCGAATTTGCGCGACGATGATTGAGATGCTGAATGTCGAAGGCATCGTGCTCGAGCCGGCAGGCGCGCTGGCGGTCGATGTGCTGGACGACCTGCGCGATCAGATCGAAGGCAAGCGCGTGGTGTGCGTTACCTCAGGCGGGAATTTCGATTTTGAGCGTTTGCCCGAGGTCAAAGAGCGCGCGCTGCGTCACGCGGGCTTGAAGAAATACTTTATCCTGCGGATGCCCCAACGCCCCGGTGCGTTGAAGGAATTCTTGTCGTTCCTTGGTCCCGACGATGACATTGCCCGGTTTGAGTATCTGAAGAAATCCGCGCGTAACTTCGGGTCGGTTCTGATTGGGATCGAGACCAAAGACGCAGACGCCTTTCCGGCCTTTTTTAAGAAGCTAGAGGCGGCAGGCTTTCCCTACCGCGACATCACCCGCGACCCGGTCTTGGCGGAGTTTTTGATCTAGGCAAACTCGGCCAATCCATCGAGAAGCGCTTGGCGCGAGGCGTCAAATTGCGTCACGATCTGCGTGAGGCTAAGTTTATCGGGCGCCTGTTCAGCTGCGGTGCATGTCGCGCCCAGCGTGCCAAAACCCATATTCAGTGATGCGCCTTTCAGGAAATGCAGGAACTCTGGCAACGCGGCGGGCTCCGCCCCACCCCGCAGCGGATCAATGGCTTCGGCCATCTCGTCCAGAAAAATATCGGCAATATCCAATAAATCCTCCTCGCCCACTTCATCTCGAAGCTCGCCCACGCGGGTCCAGTCAATCATTTTCGCGGTCCTTCCTGCATGACCGCACTCTAGGCGCAGGGGCGTTGCGATTTCGTTAAGCGGGGGCTTCACGACTTCTTAAGACATTGCGCGCCAAGCTGCCGTTGGGGCCAAGGGTTAGTGTAATGAACGAGAGTATGACGAAACCTGTAGAAGTGCCGCGCATGGATGTGGGTAGGGTTGCGCAAGCCTCACCGGATGATGGACCGTTTGATGCCACCAAGATATTGCGATCGATCTTGGTGGTCGATGACAGCGCGGCCCAGCGGCGACTTTTGTCGATGACGCTCAGGCGGCGCGGCTACCGCGTGCAGGAAGCTGCTAGCGGGCAGGAAGCCTTGGCGCTATCGCAAACCTCGCCATTTGATCTGGTGATCAGCGATTGGATGATGCCCGAAATGGACGGCTTGGCTTTGTGCGGGCATCTGCGCGACATTCAGACGGATGATTACCTCTATTTCATCCTGCTGACCTCGAAGAACGAAAAAGCGGAAATTGCCACGGGGCTTGATGCGGGTGCAGATGACTTTCTGGTAAAACCGGTGAATGGGACCGAACTTGATGCGCGGATCAGGGCGGGTGCGCGCGTCGTCGCCCTTCACCGTGCGATTGTTCACAAAAGCGATCTGGCCAACAAAGCGCTGTCAGAACTGCGATCCGTTTACGGCGAGATAGAGCGCGATTTGCGTCAAGCCAAGGTGCTGCAACAATCGCTTTTGCGCACCACAGACGCCCAGATCGGCCCCGCGCGCGTGTGCCTAACGCTGGAGGCATGCGGCCATGTCGGTGGTGACCTTGTTGGCTTCTTTCCTATCAGCACGGACGAACTTGGGGTTTTTGCGCTCGACGTCTCAGGTCATGGCATTAGTGCTGCATTGCTGACCGCGCGCCTAGCGGGCCTGCTGTCTGGCACCACGCCGGGTCAAAATTTGGCGATTGCCGAGGATGCGAATGGCACGCCCGTTGCGCGTGATCTGGGGCAAGTGATGGGCGATATGAATGCGCTCATGCTGCGCGAGATGGAAACCGATCACTATGCGACGCTGTTTCTTGCCGTGCTGAACCTGCGAACTGGGTGGCTAAGCGCGGCCCAAGCCGGCCACCCTGCGGGGCTAATTCTGCGTGAAAAAGGCCGCGTTCAACGGCTGGGCACCGGGGGTTTGCCAATTGGCCTGATTGAGGCGGCGGAGTTCACCAGCTTTCGCGCGCGTATGCGGCCCGGTGATCGGCTGCTGTTAACCTCTGACGGGATTACCGAGGCCAGCGGTGAGGGGGGCGTTATGTTTGAAACTGCAGGTTTGGCGCGGTGGATGCAGTCCAATTGCGATCTTGAGACCGCTGAGGTCTTGCCTAAGCTTGTCGAAGATACGCGCCGCTTTTCTGGGCGTGCGCGGTTTGAGGATGATGTGTCCGCGCTCGTGTTGGATTTTCACCGCAAGGGGCGCGAAGCCGACCTAACGCACACGCCTGTTGCGCGTGAATGCCCGGAGGAAATGCCGATCTCCTTCGTTGCCTAGCATTTCAGCGGCACCCGCCAAAGGCACCCAAATGGCAGTATGATGTGGCTCGGTCGGCGGGCTGATCTGTAGCGTTGGGCGGGCGATATAGATATGACAAAGCTTCTCGGCCCAGTAGCCGTAATCCGGCATATAGGTGAAACGCCGAAACGCGCCGAGCCTGCGCGCCGGACTGATCGTCCACCCGGTTTCCTCGCGCACTTCGCGGTGTAGCGCGCGACCCGGATGCTCGCCCGGATCAACGCCGCCGCCGGGCAGTTGCATTTCGGGCGTAGGGCGTGATTGGTGGGTCAATAGAACCTCCGCCCCGCGCACCAAAAGCGCATAGGCACCGGGGCGCAATCGGTAGCGGATTTCGCGGCGCACAGGCTCGCCAAAGCGTCGGATCATGCATCCTCCCGGCAGGTGGGCTTGGAGACGGCGCGCGCCACCTCTATATAGCGACGCTAAGCCAAGACACAGCACACCAAAAGCCCCAGACGGATCTTCCATGACCATTGCTACGAAACTCGCTTGGGACGACACCGTCCTGCCCTTTCAACTCGACAAGTCTGACGTTCGGGGGCGCGTGGCGCGCCTTGACGGCGTGCTTGATGAGGTTCTTGCCCAGCACGATTACCCCCCGGCGGTCGAGGCGCTTGTAGCCGAAGCGGCCTTGCTGACCGCGCTGATTGGTCAAACGATCAAGCTGCGCTGGAAGCTGTCGATCCAGGTGCGCGGTGATGGTCCGGTGCGGATGATCGCGACTGATTATTATGGCCCCCAAGCCGATGGCGAGCCTGGGCGCGTGCGTGCCTATGCCAGCTATGACGCGGATCAGCTGGCCGAAGATGGTGTGCCGTTTGACATGATCGGACAGGGATATTTCGCCATTCTGATCGATCAAGGCAACGACATGGTGCCTTATCAAGGCATCACGCCCATTGCTGGCGGGTCGCTGTCGGCCTGCGCCGAGACCTATTTTGCCCAATCTGAGCAGTTGCCAACGCGGTTCTCATTGGCTTTTGGGCGCAATCAGGTGCCCGGCGAGGACGAAAGCTGGCGCGCGGGTGGCGTCATGTTGCAAGTGATGCCGAAAGCCTCGCCCTTCGCGGCGGCCGGCGAAGGCAGCGGCGACGCGGGTCTGTTGCAACCAGATGACATTCTTGAGGGTGAAGAGGGCGAGAACTGGCGCCGCGCCAACATCCTGCTCGACACCGTGGATACGCTTGAGCTGGTCGGCCCGAGCATCTCGCCCACCGACCTGCTGGTGCGGCTTTTCCACGACGAAGACCCGCGCGTGTTTGATGCCCAGCCTGTGCATTTTGGCTGCACATGCTCAGCCGACCGCGTGCGTCAAACCCTGTCGATCTATTCCGCCAAGGACATCTCAACCATGACCACAGATGAAGGCATCGTTACGGCGGATTGCCAGTTCTGCGGCGCGCATTACACGTTTGACCCCAAAACCTTAGGGTTTGAGGCGGAAGGGGCGCAGGGTGACGCATCCTGACCTGATCGCGCGGCTTGAGGCGGCGTTGGTCCAGCAGGGCAGTCCGACCTCGGACTTCGATCTGAACCCTGATATTGCGCTGCCGCCCGGTCGTGTGCTGCGCCCGGCGGCTGTGCTGATCGCGATTGAACGCACAGCAAGCGGCGGACAGGTGCTGCTGACCAAACGCTCGTCCAAGCTGAAACACCATCCAGGGCAGATCGCGTTTCCGGGCGGCAAGCTCGACCCCGGGGACGCCGACTTGCAAGCCGCAGCCTTGCGCGAAGCGTGGGAAGAGGTTGGCTTGCCGCCTGAGACGGTGCGAATTATCGGGAAATTGCCCAGCCATGAGACGGTGACAGGCTTCCAGGTCACCCCGTTTGTGGCGGAGCTGCGCGGTCCTTTCACGCCGGTTGCGGAGGCTGGCGAGGTAGAGGATGTGTTTACCGTGCCGTTGCGCCACGTTCTGGACCCTGCGCAATTCACCGTTGAACGGCGGCGGTGGCGCGGCGTTTGGCGGCAGTATTATGCTGTGCCTTATGGGCCGTATTATACGTGGGGCGCGACGGCGCGGATACTGTACAAACTGGCGGAAATGGCGGCGTGACGATGCGAATTGATCTTAGCAAAATCGTGGGCATGGACGTCTTGGCGCTGCTGACGCAGGCGGGGCATCAGGCTTATGTCGTGGGCGGACCGGTGCGCAACGCGTTGCTGGGAGTCGCGGTAAGTGATCTGGATGTTGCGACCGATGCGAAGCCTGAACGGGTCATGGCCTTGGCCGAAGCTGCGGGCCTGAAAGCGGTTCCGACCGGGATCGCTCATGGAACTGTCACCGTTGTTATCTCCGGCATTGGGGTCGAGGTCACAACCTTCCGCCGCGATGTGGCGACCGACGGGCGGCGCGCGGTTGTGGCGTTCTCGGATACTATCGAGGATGATGCGCGGCGGCGCGACTTCACAATGAACGCGCTTTATGCCGATGCCAGCGGTATTGTGCTGGACCCGCTTGGGGGCCTACCTGATTTACGCGCGCGGCGGGTGCGGTTCATTGATGATGCGTCGCAGCGTATCCGCGAAGACTACCTGCGCATCTTGCGGTTTTTTCGGTTCTTTGCGTGGTATGGCGATCAGACCGAAGGGCTGGACCCCGACGGGCTTGCAGCCTGCGCGGCGCTTGCCGACGGGATCGACACCCTGTCGAAAGAACGCGTCGGGGCAGAGATGCTCAAGCTGCTCGGTGCGCTGGACCCCGTGCAGGCGGTGGCTGCGATGGTGCAAAGCGGTGTGCTGATGCGGGTGTTGCCCGGGGCCTCTGCGGGGATGCTGGCGGTTTTGGTGCATCTGGAGGCGGAGCATGACATTGCCCCGGACCCTTTAAGGCGGCTTGCCGCGTTGGATGGCGTAGAAACTGAAATGTACTTTAAGCTATCAAAAAAACAAATTATCGGTTTGCATATTATGCGAAGCGAGATGGAATCGACACGTTTACCGCACCATCTTGGGTATTTGTATGGTGCAGAGCGCGCGCGTGACATTATTTTGCTGCGTGCTGCGGCGTTTGAGCAGCCTGTTCGCCAAGACGACCTTTCCAAAGCAGCACTCGGGGCCTCTGCTAAGTTCCCATTGCGCGCCGCCGACTTGCCACACTTGAAGGGGCCAGCGCTGGGCAAGGCCCTCAAATCGGCGGAGGGCGCATGGATCGCCTCGCAATTCACCCTCTCCAAAGACGCGCTGATCACCAAATCGCGTTGACAGCCGCCAGAATTTGAAGCCCTTTCTCGCGCCATGATCATTGACCCATTATACGCTTTTGTCTTCGCGGGCCTGTTCTCGCCCGGCCCCAATGTCATCTTGTTGACGGCTTCCGGCGCGCGCTTCGGCTTTCGCCCGACCTTGCCGCATGTGCTGGGCGTCGCGTTCGGCGTTGGCATTACCTCAGGGTTGACCGCGTTTGGTATGGGCGCGTTGTTGCTGGCTATACCGACACTGACAATTGTGCTTAAAATTGTGGCAGCTGGCTGGATCTTGTGGATGGCATACAGACTGGCAACCGCAGCGAAAGCGCAATCGCAAACCGCAGGCGACAAGCCGTGGACGTTCTTTCAAGCGGTGCTGTTTCAATGGGTGAACCCGAAGGTCTGGGCTATCGCGCTTGCGGCGTCTGTTGGCTACACCGCTGGTCTGCCGCCGGTCCAAGAAGCCGCGCGCCTCGCAAGCGCATTTTCAGGCATCAACTTGTTCGTTTGCCTGTTCTGGACCTTCGCGGGATCGCTGCTGACTTACCTGCTGACCTCCGACAAAGCGTGGAGCGTGTTTAACGGCGTCATGGCGGCGATGCTGGCGGCCTCGGCGATTATGGTCTTTCTCTAGAGGGCGACCTATATGACCGGGGCAAGGAGTCCCCCGAATGTTCCGGTTTTTCCAAAATCTCGTAGATCCGTATGTGGACTACGTGCCGAGTGACCGCCCGCCAACGCGGATGTGGCCGTTTTTTGTCGAGTATGCGCAGCCCTTCAAAGGCTTGTTTGCGGTCGCAGGCGTGTTGTCGATTGCGACGGCAGTGATCGAGATTGGCTTGATCTATTACATGGGCCGCGTTGTGGACCTGCTGGACACGTCCGAGCCTGCAGAGTTTTTCGTCACCCATGGCACAGAGCTGACCATCATCGCGCTGTTCATCTTGATCCTTCGGCCCGTGGTCCAAGCGTTGGGCACGATCTTGCTGAACAACGCGATCTTGCCGAATTTCGGCGCACTCGTGCGGTGGCGGGCGCATGCGCAGGTGTTGCGCCAATCGGTTGGCTGGTTCGAGGGCGACTTTGCGGGCCGCATCGCCAACCGGATCATGCAGACGCCGGGGGCGGCAGGGGACGCGGTGTTTCAGGTGTTCGACGCGCTGGCTTATGCGATTGCCTACCTGATCGGGGCAATGCTGCTGCTGTCGGTTGCGGACCCTCGGCTGGCGCTGCCGATCCTCGTTTGGTTTGGTTTGTATTTGTGGTTGGTGCTCTGGACGGTGAAGCGGATTGGGCCTGCCAGTAAGGCAAGCTCGGACGCGCGATCGATGGTGACGGGGCGCGTTGTTGATGCCTATACCAACATCCATTCCGTCAAAATGTTCGCGCATCACGACCTAGAGCTGTCCTATGCCAAGGAGGGGATCGAGCATACCCGTCGCACATTCGGCGCGGAAATGCGGCTGTTTTCGATCATGGATATGTGTCTGGTGTTCCTGAACGGGTTCTTGATCGTGTCCGTGGTCGGCTGGGCGATCTGGCTGTGGAGCGTCGGTCAATCCAGCGTGGGTATCGTTGCAGCCGCGATTGCGCTGACCCTGCGGTTGAATGCAATGACGGGCTGGATCATGTGGTCGGTCAGCACATTCTTTCGCGCGTTAGGCGTTGTGTCCGAAGGGATGGAGACGATCAGCGCGCCGATCAAGCTGGTCGATGCACCGGGCGCCAAGACGCTAGAGATGCGCGAAGGGCGGGTCACGCTGGACGGTCTGACGCATCATTATGGGCGCAGCTATGGCGGGCTAGAGGGGCTGAGCCTTGACTTGAGGCCGGGTCAAAAGGTCGGTCTTGTCGGGCGCTCGGGCGCGGGCAAATCGACTTTGGTGAAGCTGTTGTTGCGGTTCTATGATGCCGATAAGGGGCGCATCTTGATCGATGGGCAAGACATTGCGCTGGTCACTCAAGACAGTCTGCGCGCCCAAATCGGAATGGTGCAGCAGGACAGTGCTTTGCTGCACAGGTCCGTGCGCGACAACATTCTATACGGACGCCCTGATGCGACCGAGGCCGAGATGTTGAAGGCCGCCGAGCGCGCTGAGGCGCATGAGTTCATTCTTGAATTGCAAGACCCGCAAGGGCGCACCGGATATGACGCGCATGTGGGCGAACGCGGCGTGAAGCTGTCGGGCGGTCAACGCCAACGAGTGACGCTGGCGCGGGTGATCTTGAAAAACGCACCGATCTTGGTGCTGGACGAGGCGACGAGCGCGCTGGATTCAGAGGTCGAGGCGGCGATTCAAGAAACGCTCTATGGTGTGATGGAGGGCAAAACCGTGATCGCAATTGCCCACCGCCTGAGCACGATCGCGCGGATGGACCGGATTCTAGTGCTGGAAGATGGCAGGATTGCCGAAGATGGATCCCATGCGGAATTGCTTAAAAAGGGCGGGCTGTATGCCGGGTTCTGGCAGCGCCAATCGGGCGGGTTCATCGGAACAGAGACGACACCGGAGGCAAGTGAATGAGCCTTACAGAAACCCTCCGCGCCAAATGGTCGAACGCTGCCGATTGGGCCAGTGGGCTGATCGCGCCGTTCGCACAAGCGGATGGACCGCCGCCGCGCGAGCTTGGCGCATTCTTCATGTGGTCGCTCAAAGGCTCGGTTCCGGTGTTATGGATCGCGGCGGGCCTGTCGGCGCTTGCGGGCACGATGGAGGTGATGACCGCCCTGATCCTTGGCCAAGTGATCGACGCGGCGCTCAGCACTGACCCGGTTCTGTTTTTCTCGGAGAACTGGATCATCCTGACTGGCTTCTTGATATTTTTTATGCTGTTGCGCCCGCTATCGATTGGCCTGAGTGCGGCCGCGAACGCAATTATCGTTCAGCCCAACGTCATGCCGCTGGTGTTGTCGCGCTTGCATCGCTGGACGATGGGCCAAGCCGTCACGTTCTTTGACGATGATTTCGCGGGCCGCATCGCACAAAAGCAAATGCAGACGGCGCGGGCGATTACGGAAGTCACGTCCGAATTGATCAACGTGGTGGCCTTCGCGTTGGCGTCCCTGTTGGGATCGGTTCTGTTGTTGACCACGATCAACGGCTGGGTATCGCTGCTGCTGCTTGCCTGGTTGGTCGTCTATTTCAGTGCGATCAGCTGGTTCTTGCCCCGTGTGCGCATTCGCTCAAAAGACCGGGCGGCATCGCGGGCGATGGTGTCGGGGCAGGTCGTGGACACGATCACCAATATCAAGACCGTCAAGTTGTTCGCGCATTCCAGTCACGAGGAAAGTGCGGCCTTGGGCGCGATGGAGACGTTTCGCAAAACCGCCGTGCGCTTTGGGCGTTTGGCGGCAGTGTTTCGGTTCGTCTTGATGGCGTTGGCGGGAATTTTGCCAGTGCTGCTGATCGGCGCGACGTTGCTGTTTTGGCAGGCGGGCACTGCAAGCGCGGGCGATATTGCCGCTGCGGGCGCAATTGCCATTCGGATTGCGCAGATGACCGGATGGGTCAGCTTTACGTTGATGGCGCTCTATTCGAATGTGGGTGAGGTTGAAGACGGGATGCGAACGCTGACCCCGCCGCATGCCTTGACCGATGCCGCAGACGCGACCGAGCTTGTCGTGCCAAAAGGCGAGGTGCGCTTTGACGCGGTGACCTTCAAATACGGACGCCAAGCGGGCGGGGTGCGCGCGGTGGACCTGACCGTAAAGCCGGGCGAGAAGCTGGCCTTGATTGGCGCGTCGGGCGCGGGGAAATCCACGCTCGTGTCGTTGCTGTTGAGGCTCTACGATCCCGAGAAAGGGCGCGTATTGATTGATGGGCAAGCGGTCTCGGACGTGACACAGGACAGTTTGCGCCACGAGATCGGGATGGTTACGCAAGAAACTGCGATGTTCAATCGATCCGCGCGCGACAACATTCTGTATGGGCGGCCTGAGGCTTCGGACGAGGACATGATCGCGGCGGCGAAACGGGCCGAGGCGCATGAGTTTATTCTGGGCCTCGAGGATCATAAGGGCCGCACCGGCTATGACGCGCATTTGGGCGAGCGCGGCGTAAAGCTGTCGGGGGGGCAACGCCAACGAATTGCTTTGGCACGAGCGATCTTGAAAGACGCGCCGATCTTGGTGCTGGACGAGGCGACGAGTGCGCTGGACAGCGAGGTTGAGGCTTCCATCCAGGACGCGCTGGAGCGGGTGATGGACGGCAAAACCGTCATCGCGATTGCCCACCGGCTGAGCACGATTGCCCATATGGACCGGATTGTCGTGCTGGCAGATGGCGAAATTGTTGAACAAGGGCGGCATGAGGAATTGCTGGCCGCAGACGGCACCTATGCGCGGTTCTGGAACCGTCAGTCAGGTGGATTCTTGGGCGTGAAAGAGGCAGCGGAATGACCATAACGATAGATCGCTTAGGCATGCACGGCGATGGGATCGCGCCGGGGCCGATTTACGTGGCGCGGACCTTGCCGGGCGAGGTGATCGCGGGCGAGGTTGAAGGTGACCGCATTGTTGCGCCGAAAATTGTCACACCGTCCGAGATGCGCGTCAAAGCGCCATGCCCGCATTACGCGCGCTGCGGTGGCTGCGCGTTGCAACATGCGCGGAATGATTTTGTGGCGGGCTGGAAGTTGGACGTCGTGGTGGCGGCGCTCGCGGCCCATGGGATCGAGACTGAGTTTCGCCCCTTGATCACCTCGTCCCCCCGATCCCGCAGACGCGCGACGTTTTCCGGGCGGCGTTTGAAAAGCGGCGCTCTCGTTGGGTTCCATACGCGCGCGTCTGATACGCTGGTGCCGATCCCTGACTGCCACTTGTTGCACGACGATCTGCGTGGTGCGTTGCCGATGCTGGAAGCGCTGACCGGGATCGTTGGATCGCGCAAGGGCGAGGTCAGTTTTGCGGTGGCGCTCAGCGAGGCGGGTCTGGATGTCGATATGGCCACGACGCGCGAGATCGACGCGAAGCTGGTCACCGATTTGGCGGAACTGGCGCGCGAATTTGACCTCGCGCGCTTGTCGCAACGGGGCGATCCGATTTTGACGCGCCGCGCCCCGCATGTGCTGTTTGACGGGATGCGCGTGGTGCCACCACCGGGCGCATTCTTGCAAGCAACGCCCGAAGGTGAGGTCGCGTTGCGCGCCGCAATTACCGAGGCGGTTGGACCCGCCAAGCAGATCACCGATCTGTTCGCAGGTTCTGGCACATTCGCACTGCCTTTGGCGCGCACAGCGCAGGTCCATGCGGTTGAGGCTGAGGCTGCGATGACGGAAGCGCTGCATCTGGGTTGGCGAGAGGCCAAACGGGTCAAGAACCTCACCGTTGAGACCCGCGACTTGTTCCGCCGCCCGCTATTGCCGGACGAGTTTCGCAAAACCGATGCCGTTGTCATCGACCCGCCGCGCGCTGGGGCCGAAGCGCAGGTGGCGGAGCTGGCGAAAGCGCAAGTCGGGCGCATCGCGTTTGTCTCGTGCAATCCGGTGACCTTCGCGCGCGATGCAAAAACCCTGCAACAGGCAGGCTACCGCCTGAATTGGGTGCAGGTGGTCGATCAGTTCCGCTGGTCCCCGCATATCGAGCTTGCTGCCAGCCTAACCGCACCCCATATCGCGCCCTAACAAGCAGTCAGGGGCAGGATCATGCGCGAACAATTGGCCAATTGGCTGGATACGCCGAATGTGCGGAATTTCATCATTGGCGTGATCTTGTTCAACGCGATCTTGTTGGGGATGGAGACATCGCCTGCGATCATGTCGGGCGCTGGGCCGTTGATCATCGCGCTCGACCGGATATGCCTTGGCATTTTCGTGGTGGAGTTGGCGTTAAAGCTGTTCGCACTTGGCCCGCGTTTCTTCCGCAGTGGCTGGAACATCTTTGACTTCGTGATCATCGGAATCTCGCTGACGCCGGGCGCGCAAACCCTGTCGGTGCTGCGCGCGCTCAGGATCTTGCGCCTGCTGCGCGTGATCTCGGCGGCCCCGCGTCTGCAACGGGTGGTTGAGGGTTTCATCACAGCGCTTCCGGGTATGGGCAGCGTGTTCTTGCTAATGTCGATCATCTTCTACATCGGCTCGGTCATGGCGACCAAACTGTTCGGGGCAAGCTTCCCGGAATGGTTCGGCAGCTTGGGCGCATCCGCCTATTCGCTGTTTCAGATCATGACGCTTGAATCGTGGTCCATGGGGATCGTGCGCCCGGTGATGGAGGTGTATCCCTACGCATGGGCCTTTTTCGTGCCGTTCATCATGATGACGACCTTTGCGGTGGTGAACTTGTTGGTGGGTTTGATCGTGAACTCTATGCAGGACGCGCATGGGGCCGAAGATGCCGCCAAGACCGATAAATACCGCGATGAAGTGCTTGATCGGTTACGCGAGATCGAAAAGCGGCTTGCTGTCACAGAGAAGTCATAGGCGCGGCCCTCGTTTTCTGGCATCATGTGGCAAAATAATAAAACCAACTGAGGCAGTCAGATGCAGTTTACACGCCGGGTGATGATGGTGGGGCTTGCCGCTTTCACCGCCGCTTGTTCCAAATTCAAAACCTATAATGGCCCGCAAGTGACGCGGATCGTTGTGATGAAGAGCGCGTTGCAGATGCACGTGCTGCATGGCGACGAGGTGCTTGAGAGCTATGACATTAGCCTCGGCTTCGCGCCCGCTGGCCATAAAGAGATCGAAGGCGACGGCAAGACGCCTGAGGGGCGTTATTATATCGACCGCCGCAATCCCAACAGCGCGTTCCATTTGTCGCTGGGGATCTCGTATCCGAACGATGCGGATCGTGCGCATGCCGCTGCCATGGGCAAAAGCCCCGGCGGCGATATCTTCATCCATGGACAGAAAAACCGGTCTAATCCCGGGGATGGCAATTGGACGGTCGGCTGCATTGCTGTGACGAACCGCGAGATAGAGCAGATTTATGCGATGGTCGGCAAAGGCGTGCCGATTGATATCTTCGCCTAGCTTTGGATTTGTGCGCGCCCGACTGGTGATCCGGTGTTGAGCACCCACCACAAACGACCGTTCTCTTCCTGAAACCACGAAAAGCCCATATCGGTGGATTCTGGGTCCAGCAGAACGGTGCGCGAACCGGGTTCTTCCATCCAAGCGGCTAGGGTCTCAAGCTCGGTCTCGAATGTCTCCGACAGAACCTCGCCCTTGAACTGGCCCAGATAGCCCGCGCGCGTGACCCGCTGCAAAGGCGACGATCCGTCTGATCCGAAGTGCCAAGGCCGGTTCTGGATCGACATGTCGCGCGCATGGGTGGCGGCGGCGGCGGTGAGTTCTGCATTGAGCGCGAGCGCGGGCGCACCGGAGGCTTGCCTAAGCGCATTTACGCCGTCGAGCATGCGAAACTTCACGCGCGCCTCGTCCCCGATGCGGTAAACGCGGGGCAATGGTTTGCCATCGGTGCCAAGCGTGGGCGGGGGCGGCGTGCAGGCCGCAACACCCAAAGCCATGATTCCAAGGCCAAAAGTTCGTCTGAGCATCGAAACGCCTCTCTCGCAGTGTTCTTGCTTTGCGCTGGCTTACCGGGTTTGGAGCGGTTTTTGAAAGGGAAACCTTGCGCCCGGACGCTGACATTCGTTTGAATTGCGGAAATCCGCGAATTTCTGTATGCAGTGCAGCGAAAATCGCAATTGAAGCGGAGCAGGTTAACATGAGTGCTTTTGATCCCAAGGCGCTATCTAGGCGCGCGTTGCTGGCCAGCGGTGTCGCCGCAATGGGGGCCGGGCTTGCGGGCGCGCAGACCCTAGAGGCCGTGCCCGACGAGACCGAGATTGAACCGGAGGTCACGACAAGCGTGCGCCGCAACATCTCGAGCTTTCGGTCGCTGGATTGGCGGCCCTATTTTGAGAATACCAGCAATGGCGCCGTTCTGGTCGATACGACCTCGCGGGCGCTGCATTATTGGTCCGAAGATGAGAGCATCTATAAATTGTACCCGACATCGGTGCCGTTGACCGAGGATCTGACCCGTCTGGGCCGCACCCGCGTGACCCAAAAAGTGGAAGGCCCAAGCTGGCGTCCGACGCCTGCAATGCGTGAGCGCAATCCCGAGTGGCCGGACTTTGTCGGCCCCGGTCCGGACAATCCGTTGGGGACGCATGCGCTCTATCTCAGCTGGACCTATTACCGCATCCACGGAACCCATGACACACGCAAGATCGGGCGCCGATCGTCCAACGGATGCATCGGTTTGTTTAATCAACACATCCAAGAACTCTTTAGTTTGACGAAGGTTGGCACCCAAGTGTTGCTAATTTGACGACATTGCGACCAAGCCCTTATGCCCCTCTTTTCCGGCCCATTGCATTTGCGATTCTATGCTGGTTTAACGAGCGCACGAGGTACAGTCTTGGGTCTGTTACTAGGTATGGTGTCACCGTATCGTAGGGCAGACAATTTCTTGGAGGGAATAGAATATGAAAAAAATCGCTCTTGCAGCCGCTTTCTCGCTGACCGCAACTTCGGTCTTCGCTGGTGGTCTTGACGTTCCAGTCATCGAAGCACCGGTCATCGTTGAGGACACATCGTCTTCTTCGCCAATGATCGTTATCCCGCTTCTGCTGCTCGCCGTTCTGGCAGCCGCTGCTAACTAAGCGCTGGAATAACTATCGGAAAGGGCGGTTGTCGCAAGGCAGCCGCCTTTTTCTTGTCTGGGTTCCAGACATAAAGCGACACACCCAGAACAGCTTGCGTTTGGTCTGAACCGAAAAATGCAAAGCGCTTTAGCTGCGTGGTGAAATCCAGCCGCTCAGGTTCTCTTCCACGACCTGCGACAGCGCCTCGATATGCGCATCATCGTCGTTCAGGCACGGAATGTAGGTGAACTGCTCGCCGCCAGCATGTTCGAAGCTTTCGCGGATTTCCTCGTTGATCTCTTCCAACGTCTCAATGCAATCGGCTGAAAACGCAGGCGCAATCACCGCGATCTTCTTTTTGCCCTGCGTGGCCAGATTGGCAACTTCTTTGACTGTATAGGGCTTCAGCCATTCCTCGGGGCCAAATCGGCTTTGGAACGTGGTCACAACTTCGGTCTTGGGCCAACCCAAACGCTCGCGCAGCAGGCGCGTCGTTTTCTGGCACTGGCAATGATAGGGATCACCTTCCAGCAGGTAACGCTTTGGCACCCCGTGATAGCTGGCCACCAGCACATCGGGGCGGTCTTCTATATCAGCGTAGGCGCGCTCAACCGATTGGGCGAGCGCTTCGATATACTTGGGGTGGCTGTAATACGGATCGACGGTGCGCGCGGTCGGCTGCCATTTGATGTTCATGAGCGAGCGGAAGAACGCGTCGTTTGCGGTGGCCGAGGTCGCCCCTGCATAATGCGGATACAACGGGAAAAAGAGGATCTTTGTGCAGCCCTGCGCCACCAGCGCGTCGACCTTCGATTTGGTGGACGGATTGCCGTAGCGCATGCAGTAATCGATCACCACATCGTCGCCGAAACGCTCGGTCAGCGCTTCGCGCATCTTTACAGTCTGCGCCTTGGTAATCGTGGCCAGCGGGCTTTCGCCGTCTTTGTGGTTCCAGATCGATTTATAGGCAGCACCTGAGCTGAACGGACGCTTGGTCAGTATGACCAACTGCAAAAGCGGCTGCCACACCCAAGGCGAGTAATCGATGACGCGGCGGTCGCTGAGAAACTCGTTCAGATAGCGGCGCATGGACCAGTAGTCGTAGTTGTCCGGGGTGCCTAGATTGGCCAGTAGAATACCCACTTTGCCGAAGCTCACCTTGGGGTGATCATCGGGCGCGTGGTTCAGGGCGGTCTCGGACATCATGTTCATCAAATTGCCTTTTCCGTTCCTCAATCATCTAGTCGGAGTTCGCGTCGTTAACAGGTTTTTTTGTGGGATCAAACTCAACCACGCCCAGCGCATCGGCCAGTCGGGTCTTGGCCGATCCCGGCCGTAGGGGGTGTTGCTGGGTGTCCGCAGGCGCCCAGCCGGTCAAGAATATCAGATCAAAGCTCGCGCGGTAGGCGGCGTTGGTTCCGGGGAAGCGGGTGGCGTAGGTTTTCTTTGTCTCATTCCAAATACGGCGCGAAAGCGGTCTTGGATCACGCGCGGCAAGGGCATTTGTCTCGCCCATCGCGCGCAGGTCCGCAATTAGCGTGGCCAAGTCGCGGTATTCAACGGTTTGAGGCGACATATCGGCCACCGGAAGCGCGAGGTCTGAGCGCTGCAAAAGCCCGCCCATTTCGCGCAGCTCTGCCATGGGGGCCACGCGCGGGGACAAGCCGCCGCGCACCAGTGTTTCGGCCTCGGCCAAGGCGCTGCGCAGCTCGGTCAGTGTTTGTTCGCCAAAGCAGACCGATAGAAACAGGCCGTCGGGTTCCAGCGCGCGGCGGCATTGGATGATTTGGCCGACCGGATCATCGGCCCAGTGTAGGGCCATGGCGTGGATGATCAGGTCATGCGCCTCGCCCGCCAGATCGAGCGTGTCTGTATCAGCAATTATTTTCGCGCCGGGCAACAGATCGCCCCAAAAATGCGGGTGACCGGTGACAATCGCAGGCTTGGTAAACGTTCTGTTAACCTCTTGCAGCCTCTCATGGACCTCAAGCCGTGCCTCCGCATGCAAGAACGCATCGGCCCCACTGCGCAAACCGCGTGCACGATGGGCACTGAGTGCGCGTCGGTTGGTCAGAATGGGGCGGGACATGATTTCGGGCCTCTTGATATAAGGGAGAGTTAGGTGAGCATTGCGCTTTTGCAAAGGGCCGTCGCGCTCGTATATCCGCCGGAATGTTTGCTGTGTCGGGCCGCAATGGGCAGCGATTTCGGTCTATGCCCGGATTGTCTGATCAACACACCCTTCGTAACAGGTCCGGTTTGCGACCGCTGCGGCGTTCGGATGCTGGTGGAGGACAGCGATGGCACAGAGATCTGTGATGATTGCGTCGCCTTGCCGCGCCCATGGACCCAAGCGCGCGCGGTGTTTCGCTATACTGGTCAGGCGCGACGTTTGGTCTTGGCGCTGAAGCATGGTGACCGGCTTGATCTGGCGCGCGCTGCGGGACCGTGGTTGGCGGGCGCAGCTAGGCCGCTTTGCCAAGAAGGCACCCTCGTCGTGCCAATTCCGCTGCATCCGTGGCGCCAATTCCGCCGCCGCTACAATCAAGCGGCTGAGTTGTCGCGCGCGTTGTCGCGTCAGGCCGGATTGTCTTACGCGCCTGAGGCTTTGCGGCGCACCCGACATACGCCGTCGCTGGATCACCGCACCCGCGATGATCGGATGGATGTGATGGTCGGTGCCATCTCGGCGCAAGGCGACGGTTTGAAGGATCGCCATGTCTTGCTCGTCGATGATGTGATGACCAGCGGCGCGACCATGGCAGCGGCAGCGGATGCAGCGCTGGGCGCGGGGGCGCGGCGCGTTGATTGTGTGGTTTTGGCGCGGGTGGAAAAGGACGATCCGGGCCTGTAGCGCGCTATTTAGGCGGAACCGAGCCGTTCGCGCAGCTCGCGCAATACCGGCAGAGCGGCGCGCAAACGCTCGTCCCCGAGGTTTTTGCCGACCTCTTCCAGCACAGGCGCAATTGCGGCAATTGCGGCATCGCGTGCATTGCGTCCTGCCGGACTGATTGCCACCAGCTTGCGTCGCGCATCCTCCCAGTCGGGGCGGATATGCACATGCCCGGCCCATTCTAGTTTGCCCAACGTGTTGGTCATCGCGCCCTTGGTGACATGCAACGTGCGGGCAAGCTGGGCAGGCGTGCGTTCTTCCCCGATCCGGGCGAGATGGTTGAGCACCGAGAAATGGCTAATCTCCATCCCCTTGGGCAGCGCTTTTGCGAGGCGGGTTCGGGCCAACTGCTCCACCGAGAGAATTTCGCTGAAAAAGGCGACCGCGAGGGGGTCATTGGGGGGCGTATCGATCATAGGGGCGCAACGTAGGGACGTATGCCCGAAAGGGAAGGAAGTTTTTGGCGGGTTTGCGCAACGGCGGAGATGTTGAAGTTAGCGAAGGTGACGCCGGGCTGCGTGCCAGCATCTGCCAAAACGGTGCCCCAAGGATCGATGGCTAGGCTATGCCCGTGTGTTTTGCGCACCCGGTCGGTTTGGCTTGGATGGGTGCCGGTTTGGGCGGGGGCGAGGACAAAGCACCCCGTCTCGATTGCGCGGGCGCGCAGCAGTGTTTCCCAATGACCGGGCCCGGTGGCTTGGCTGAACGCCGAGGGCACGGTCAGAATGTCGGCCCCGGCGAGCGCCAGATCGCGGTAAAGATGCGGAAAGCGCAGATCGTAACAGATGGTCATGCCGATCTTGCCAAAGGGCGTGTCGGCGAGCACCGCGCGATCACCCGGGCGGTAGCCTTTGGATTCGCGGTAGGTCTCGGTCGCGCTGACCTGGACATCAAACATGTGAATTTTGTCGTAGCACGCGTTGATGTTGCCGGAAGCGTCAATGAGGAACGATCTGTTGGCAAAGCGGCTGTCGGCATCGTCGGTCTTCAAGGCCAGCGATCCGATCAGAACCCAGACGCTGTGTTTGGCAGTGAACTCGCGCACCATGGCAAGGGTCGGATCGGCATCTTGCGTGGTCAGCTGAGCGACTTGCTGCGCGCGGCTGCCTGACAGGCAATTGGTCACCTCGGGCGTTAGGATCAGGTCGGCACCACCTGCGACGGCTTGGCTGCAAAGCGCGCGCGTCTGCTCCAGATTGTCGGCAACGACATCGCCGCTCGTCATCTGGATCAGACCTGCGCGCATTTTGCCTAGGCCGCGCTTAACAATGTGTCGAGTTTGCCTGCGCGTTCCAGCGCCATCAACTCGTCGCACCCGCCGACATGCGTCTCGCCCACGAAGATCTGGGGGACGGTGTGACGCCCGTTCGCACGCGATAGCATTTCTTGGCGTTTGCTGGGGTTGCGCGATACATCGGTTTCCGTGAACGAGATGGATTTTGCGGTCAGAAGGCGCTTGGCCATGTGGCAAAAGCCGCAGGCGGGCGAGGTATAGATGTGGACGGGCTGCATGAGGCGCTTCCTTTCAGGCGGTGTTGGGATCAGCATCTATGCGCTTGGCCGCCAAATGTCAGTAATTTTGCAGAAATATCCGAAAACGTGACATGGTTTGGAGCGGGCTCAGACCGCAATATTGTGGCTAGGATGAATGTCACATGCAGCCTGCTGAGCAATTGGACTGAGACTATACTTGGACTTGTGACGCGAAGATCTTGCTGCGGTGTTCGCCGAGGTAGATTCGAAGCCAAGGCGTGTAGAGCTTCGGTCTGCGCGCCACCTCGGCACATAGATCGTAGAAATCGACCCATTTGTAGGCTTCGACCTCATCGGGATTTGGCACGATCTTTAGACTGGCATCGGCATGGGCTAGGTAGATGTCGACCACCTCATGCTCGGTCATTCCGCCCCCGACATCGGCGCGATATTCGATGGTATCGCGGTGCGCGGGGAACAGACCTTTGATGCCCAACTCGTCATCCAGCCGCCGGACCGCGCAATCGGCAGGCGGCTCATTCCAGCGCGGATGGGTGCAGCAGGTGTTCGCCCATAGACCGGGCGTGTGATATTTCGACAAGGCGCGCTGTTGTATCAGAACCTTGCTACCATCCAGCACGAAGACCGAGACGGCTTTGTGCTTAAGCCCTCTTTGGTGGACCTCAAGCTTCTCGACGGGCGTAAGTGTCCCGTTGATCCAGGCTGGAACCATCTCGGCCAAGGTATCAGATAACGCATCGGTCATTAGATGCGCCGCGCTAAAATTAGGCTCGCCAGGTGGGCAAGTTTCACGTTGCCGATGTGCTTCAAGCGCTGTGCCTTGACCCGTTCCATATTCATTTACGCCTCAGAGGTTAGCTATCGACACCAACGCCGTGACAAAGGCCTACGAATCGCTGGTCAGACACATGATAGCCACCCGGCATCACACCGAGGATGTGGGAAACTGACCCATGCGCCCTAAGGCAACGTTATCGAGCCGGATTCAGAATTTCGGATCGGAGATGTCGATTGAGGCTTTCTCCAATCGTCATGTCAGTGAAAGCCCTTCGCTGAAGGGTCTTCGCAACCCCAGACTGACGGAGAGAGATATGTCCCTAACAACCACCCTTCATATTGGCGCGGGCGTCGTGGCGCTGATTGCGGCCACCCCATTGGTGCTGCCGCGCAATGTGCATGTGACGCGCAGCGCTGTGATTGATGCCGCCCCCGCCGATATTCTTGCATTGGCTGCGTCAAACACAGGCTATCAGGCGTTTAATCCCTATGCCGAGGCCGATCCGAACCTGTCGATCACGCATTTTGGACCTAATACTGGCGTTGGCTCCGGCTTTCGGTTTGAAGGTAAGGATGGCAAGGGCACGCAAACGGTGACGGCCACCACCGACACCAGCGTTACCTATCATATTGATCTTGGCGCACTTGGGCAGCCGACCCAACGGATCGAGGCAGTCGCAGTGACCGGCGGCTCAGAAGTGACTTGGCATCTGGACAGCGATCTCGGTTTCAATCCGATGTTTCGCGTCTTTGGCTTGTTCATGGATAGTATGATCGGCAAAACTTTTGACACTGGGCTCGCGCGACTTGCGCAAGCCGTCGCATAAGGAGACCGGATCATGCGTTATACATTTTTGCTCTATTCCAATCCTGCCGACATGGCGGATATGACACCCGAGATGTGGGGGCAGATGCAGGCGGTCTACGGCCAATATATCGGTGCCCTTAAGGACGCCGGAGTTCTCATCGACACCGATTGGCTGCATCCGGTCGAGACCGCAACAACCCTGTCGCTGAAAGGCGGCACGGAAGTGGTCCAAGACGGGCCCTTTGCGGAAACGACTGAGACCTTGGGCGGCTATTTTGTCATCGATGTCCCCGATCTGGACGCGGCGATGGACTGGGCGCGCAGATGTCCTGCGGCACAAGGCGGTAAGGTGGAAATCCGCGCCTCGGCTATGGGCACTGTATGAGTGACGCTTCGGTTCGCGCGGAAGGACTCGCGCGAACCTCTTACGGGCGGCTGCTGGCTTTGCTGGCCGCCCGAACCCGCGACATTGCCGGGGCCGAAGATGCTTTGGCTGAGGCGTTTGCGGCGGCATTGGTGGCATGGCCCGCGAGCGGTGTGCCTAATGCGCCTGAGGCTTGGCTTCTGACCACGGCACGCAACAAACTGACCGACCAGATGCGTCGCGCCGCCCGGATGGATGTGACCGACGCGCCCCCTGAGAAAGCCCCTGAAATGTATAGCGATGCTGCCAGCGATTTCCCGGACGAGCGGTTGCAGCTGATGTTGGTTTGCGCCCATCCAGCAATAGACCCGAGCCTTCATGCGCCCTTGATGATGCAGACGGTGCTTGGGTTGGAGGCTGCTGATATTGCGCGGGTGTTTGCGATCTCGCCCAGTGCATTGGCGCAGCGACTGGTGCGTGCCAAGCGGAAGATCAAAGACGCAGGTATTCCGTTTGTCTTGCCGGATGCGAGTGCGTTGCCCGGCCGTCTGGCACCTGTGCTGAACGCGATTTATGCCGCATATAGGGTCGATTGGATGGACGGTCCGGCGGGGCAGGAGGCATTGCGAGAAGAAGCGCTTTACTTAGCGGATGTGCTCGTGCGTTTGGCCCCGCTTTCGGCTGAAGCGTTGGGCTTGGCGGCCTTGCTGACCTACTCGCTGGCGCGTGAGCCTGCCCGGATCGTTGACGGGGCCTTTGTGGCTTTGCCGGATCAGGACGTGGGTCTGTGGGACATTGATTTGCGAGATCGAGCCGAAGTTCTGCTAAGCCGTGCCAGTGGTTTGCAGGATATGGGGCGGTTTCAGCTGGAGGCCGCGATCCAAGCTGTCCATATGGTCCGGCTGGTGACGGGGGTCACAGATTGGCGCGCCATACGTCAGTTGTTGACGGGCCTGATGCAGATTGCGCCCTCGCTTGGGGCAGCGGTCGCGCTGGCTGCTGCCGTGCTTGAGGATGTGGGCCCAGAGGCTGCAATGCGTCAGTTGGACAGCATTGCGGATCGGGCCGAGCGGTTCCAGCCGTATTGGGCGACGCGGGCGGCGTGTTTGCACAGGCTCGGCAAGCTTGATGATGCGTTTACGGCGAATGCCACGGCGGTCCAACTAAGCGACAGCGAGATTTTGCAGATTTGGTTGGAGCGCCGCGCGCAAAGCTGGCGGCGCGCCCTGAGTTAGCTGTCTCTGCTGAGCAGCCCGAACTTGCGCAGTTTCACGTAAAGCGATTGGCGCGACAGGCCGAGCATTTCGGCAGCAGCAACGCGGTTATTGCCGGTTAGTTTGACCGCAGTTTCGATACACATCTTTTCGATCACATCGGTGGTGGCGGCTACGATGTCTTTCAAAGGCGCGGACCCGACACGGGCAATCACGTTTTGCATCGACTTTTCGCCAATACCCACTGGCATTTGAGATTGCACGTCGCGCACCAGATCCATGCGGGAAGCTTCCCGGATTATGAAGGCAAAACTTGGCTCGGCCCGATCAGGCAAGCTGGTTACAGAAACCTCGATCGCGGTGCGGGTGCCGTTGCTGGTTTGAAGCTTGGTGGAATAGGTTGCCGCGCGCCCGGTGAGGGTGGCGGTGTCAAGTAGGGCGCGCAGATCAGCGCTGCCACGCGACAGGTAATCACTAAGGGATGTTGGTTTTATATCAGAAAGTTGCGAGGCACCACATAGGCTTAAGAACGCCTCATTGGCATAGCGTATCACGCCAACGCGGTCAGTGATGACCATCGCAACGGTCCCGTCGCGGTAAAGCGCCGCCAGAAGACTGGCGAGATCTTCGTCAACGGTTTCCATGCTTGCATCGACCAGCACAAACGGCTCGCGCGCGGCTTCCATGATAACGCGGTTGCGCGTCTGCAATTCAGCCGTCGGGCGCATGTCGTGGCCCAGCATCAAGATCAGGTCTTGGTCGCCCGTGCGGTGCAGCGTATAGCGGACGGGAAATTCCCAGTTCGCATTGTCGCAGTGGTTCACTTCGATACGATGGACGTTTTCTACCTCGCCACTGCGATAGGCTTCCAGTTGGCGTTCGACTTTACCCCAAGACTTTTCGGTCAGAAATTCGCAGATATTTCGCTTTTTCCAGTGATCCAAACGGCCAAGGCTGGGGTTCAAAGGATTAACGATCAGCGACTGAACGATCCCGTTGAGATCAACAATGATGGCGAGGTCTGCGGCCGTTGCCACGATCTGGTTGAAGTGTTCAGGCGCAATCTGCGGCGCTGAGCTGTCATTCCAGAGATCACTCAGCCGGGAATTCATAATTTGCCTTTCAACGCGCCGACCGCTTCATCAACGATCTGCTGCGGGCCGTGTCGCGCCTGACTATCGACGCTGAGAGACCTGTCGCCACGCTGTCAGTATCTCTCGTATTGACTTAGATTGTGTAAGTTTTAGCTGACACTTTCAATCCCTCATAGCAGCCCTTGTTCCAGAAGATGCTGGTCACGTGCGGTGGCATAGCGCAGGGCTTGCCTCTTGCACTTTGACATCTGCTGGCGCGTATTACATCCCATATCGGGACTAGAAGACGTAGGAGTACTATTATGAAAATTACACTGACCGCTGCCGCATTGGCCGCACTCGCCGTGACTGCCGGGCCTGTGATGGCTGACGGCGATGCAGCCAAAGGCGAGCGCGAGTTTCGCACTTGCGCAGCCTGTCACGTGATCGATGATCCAGATGGTAACCGTATTGCCGGACGTGGCGCCAAAACGGGCCCGAACCTGTATAACATCATCGGCCGCACGGCTGGCACTTACGAGAATTTCCGCTACCGTGACGCCCTTCCGGCGGCGGGCGAAGCGGGTCTCGTGTGGGATACCGAGAACTTGCAAGAGTATCTGCCAGATCCGCAGGGTTTCTTGCGGACATTTACGGGAGACGATTCCATTCGTTCGGCAATGGCAGCCCAGCGCGTGCGTGGCATGGAAGACCTATTGGCCTTCCTGTCGTTGCACTCGCCAGATGCGATGATGGACGGTGAAGCCGAAGCTGATTCTAACTAGGCTACCGATTCCTAAAAGCTTGCAAAGCGCGCTCCTTTATCGGGGCGCGCTTTCGCGTTCTAAGCCGGCTTTGTGGAGGCGGTGACGTAATTCACGCTGAGATCACGGTCCGAGATTGACCACGTGAAGCCCAGCGGATTGAACTTGAAGCCTTTGCGGTCCACCGGGGTCAGCCCCGCCTTTTCGATCAGTGCGAACAATTCGTCCGGCGTGATGAACTTGGACCATTCATGGGTGCCCTTGGGCAGCCAACGCATGACATATTCCGCACCGATGATGCCCATCACGAAGCTTTTGGGGTTCCGGTTCAGGGTCGAGCAGATCATCAAACCGCCAGGCTTGAGAAGCTGCTGGCAGGCGATCAGGTAGCCTTGCGGATCGGCGACATGCTCGACGACCTCCATGTTCAGCACGACATCGAACTGCTCGCCCGCCTCGGCCATCGCCTCGGCAGTGGTGTAGCGGTAGTCGATCTTTAGGCCGGATTGCTCAGCATGGATTTGCGCGACGGGGATATTACGCTCGGCGGCATCGGCACCGACAACATCCGCACCAAGCCGCGCCATAGGCTCGGCCAGCAGGCCGCCCCCGCAGCCAATATCGAGCAGGCGTAACCCCGCGAAAGGCAGTTTGTCGCTAAGATCGCGCTCAAACTCGGCTGCGATCTGCTGGGTGATATAGTCCAGACGGCACGGGTTCAGCATATGCAGCGGCTTGAACTTGCCAGTCGGATCCCACCAGTCGGCGGCCATAGCTTCGAACTTGGCGATCTCGTTGGGATCGACGGTGTTGGTTTGGGCGGTCTCGGTGGTGGATTGCATGGACATCTTACCTACAACTTGCAAAAAGATGGGGCGGGTTTAGACCCCTTGAGTGATATATAGGGCGGCAATGGTAAAAGCGGCGAGTGAAAAGCGCGCGACGGATTATCTCTATCCGCCTGTGGAGCCCTTCGATCAGCGGATGCTTGCAGTGGGCGAGGGTCATCGTCTGTATGTCGAGCAATGCGGCAATCCCAGCGGCATCCCTGTTGTGGTGTTTCATGGCGGTCCGGGCGGCGGGTGTAGTCCGGCGATGCGGCGCTATTTTGATCCCTCAGTTTACCGGATAATCCTGTTTGACCAGCGCGGCTGCGGACGCTCGCGCCCGCATGCGAGTGTCGAGGACAACACAACTTGGCATCTGGTGCGCGACATCGAATTGATCCGCGAGACCCTCGGGATTGACCGTTGGGTCGTATTCGGCGGCAGTTGGGGTGCGACGCTCGGGCTGATCTATGCAGAAGCGCATCCGGACCGCGTTGCCTATCTGGTGCTGCGCGGTGTGTTCTTAATGACCGAGCCTGAGCTTGACTGGTTCTACGGTGGCGGTGCTGGCAAGTTTTGGCCCGATGTCTGGCGGCGTTTCACCGCGATGGTGCCCGAGGACGAGCGTGGCGATCTGATTACAGCCTATAACAAGCGCCTCTTTTCCGGTGAGGTTCTGGAAGAAACGCGGTTTGCGCGCGCTTGGGCGGGTTGGGAAAATGCACTGGCCTCGATCCATTCTGAAGGCCTCGTTGGTGAAAGCCCGGCAGAATATGCGCGAGCCTTTGCGCGGTTGGAAAACCACTACTTCACCCATCGGGGGTTTCTGGAAGAAGACGGCCAGATCCTGCGCGACGCCGGGAAGCTCGCGGATATTCCCGGCACAATCGTGCAGGGGCGCTACGATATGATCTGCCCACCTGTTTCTGCGCATGCATTGTCCGAACGCTGGGCGCGGGCGGATTTGCGTATGATGGGGCTGTCAGGGCACGCGCTATCAGAACCCCGGATCAGCGCGGAATTGGTGCGCGTCATGGACCGGTTCCGAGAGACGCATACCCGTCACGGTATCTAGGTGGGTGCCACCGATTGGCTCGGCTGCGGCCTAAGCGCGCGATGACATCGGGAAACTTAAGCGCGCTTTTCGGGTTATGAGCTTGGCGGGTAAAGGACTGCGGGCCAGACCGTGTCGCCAAGCCGTTTGATTTGTTCACATTTTTGTAACTTCCGCTTAAGTTTACAGATTTACTAGAGATTGATTAATTTCTTTACAGGAAAAGCATTGCGGCACAAAGGGTTATTGGCCAGTTCACAGCCCATGGTAACTCTTTGGCAAATGTTTTCGACTCAGTTTCAGTAGGAGGGGATGAGACGCGATGACCGACCAGACACCCAAAAGCGCGGGCGACCGCACCATTCCAGTGCCGGCTGAGATTGCTGCAACTGCACATGTAAACGCCGCTAAGTATGCTGAGATGTATGCCGCGTCCGTTGCTGACCCCGACACGTTCTGGGGGCAGCAGGGCAAACGCCTCGACTGGATCAAGCCGTTTACCAAGGTCAAGAACACGTCGTTCGCCCATGGTGTCGTCGATATCAAATGGTTCGAGGACGGCACGCTAAACGTCTCTGCCAACTGCATCGACCGCCACCTCGCAACGCGTGGCGACCAAACCGCCATCATCTGGGAGCCTGACAGCCCCGAAGAGGGCGCTAAGCACATCACCTACCGTGAGTTGCACGCTGAGACCTGCAAGATGGCCAATATCCTCGAGGATATGGGCGTGCGCAAAGGTGATCGCGTCGTTCTCTACATGCCGATGATCCCTGAGGCGGCTTATGCGATGCTGGCCAGCGCGCGGATCGGTGCGATCCATTCCATCGTGTTTGCAGGCTTCTCGCCCGACGCGCTTGCGGCCCGCGTAAACGGTGCCGAGGCGAAGGTTGTAATCACCGCTGACTATGCCCCGCGCGGTGGCAAGGCGACGCCATTGAAGTCGAACGCAGATGCGGCGCTGCTGCACACTTCCGACAAGGTGAAGTTGCTTGTGGTCAAGCGCACGGGCGGCCAGACCACTTGGGTCGAAGGGCGCGACTATGACTATAACGAGCTGCGGCTTGAGGCCGACGATGTCAGCGCCCCTGCGGAAATGAACGCTGAAGATCCGCTGTTTGTGCTCTATACTTCCGGGTCCACCGGGCAGCCGAAGGGTGTTGTGCATACGTCCGGCGGGTATCTGGCCTATGCCGCGATGACCCACCAGATCACCTTCGACTATAAAGATGGTGATGTTTTCTGGTGCACAGCCGATGTTGGTTGGGTCACGGGCCACAGCTATATCGTCTACGGCCCGCTGGCCAATGGCGCGACCACGATCATGTTCGAAGGCGTGCCGACCTATCCCGATGCGGGCCGCTTCTGGGAGGTCTGCGCCAAGCATAAGGTTAACCAGTTCTACACTGCCCCCACCGCGATCCGCGCCTTGATGGCGAAGGGCAATGAGTGGGTGGAAAAGCACGATCTGAGCGATCTGCGCATTCTCGGCACCGTGGGCGAGCCGATCAATCCAGAAGCCTGGAATTGGTATAATGAGAAGGTTGGTAAGGGAAAATGCCCGGTTGTTGATACCTTCTGGCAGACGGAAACTGGCGGTCATTTGCTGACCCCGCTGCCCGGTGCAACGACGCTGAAGCCGGGCTCGGCCACCTTGCCATTCTTCGGCGTGCAGCCTGTCGTGCTTGATCCGCATACGGGCGCAGAAATTACGACGATCGAGGCCGAAGGTGTCTTGTGTTTTAAGGACAGCTGGCCCGGTCAAATGCGCACGATTTGGGGCGATCATGAGCGGTTCATGAAGACCTATTTCAGCGATTATAAAGGCTACTACTTCTCGGGCGATGGCTGCCGCCGCGATGCGGATGGCTATTACTGGATCACCGGGCGCGTGGACGACGTGATCAACGTCTCGGGTCACCGCATGGGCACGGCGGAGGTCGAGAGCGCGCTTGTCGCCCACGCTAAGGTCGCCGAAGCCGCCGTTGTTGGCTATCCGCACGAGATCAAGGGCCAAGGCATCTATTGCTACGTGACCTTGATGGACGGCGAAGAACCCAGCGATGACCTGAAGAAAGAGCTGCGCAACTGGGTTCGCACCGAGATTGGCCCGATTGCGTCGCCTGACGTGATCCAATGGGCACCGGGTTTACCGAAGACGCGATCTGGCAAGATCATGCGCCGTATTCTGCGCAAGATTGCCGAGAACGACTATGGCAGCCTTGGCGATACCTCGACGCTGGCGGATCCGTCGGTGGTCGATGATCTCATCGCCAATCGGGCAGGATAAGGCGCGTGGGCGGTGCGACGATGACGGATACACGTCCCGTGAACCTAATTTTGCTTGGCCCTCCGGGGGCAGGCAAAGGCACGCAAGCGCGTATGTTGGAAGAGAAGTTCGGTCTTATCCAACTCAGCACCGGCGATCTTCTGCGCGCGGCTGTGGCCGCTGGAACCGAGGCTGGCAAGGCCGCGAAGGCCGTTATGGAAGCCGGGCAACTGGTCAGTGACGAGATCGTGCTGGCGATTCTGAAGGACCGGATGGGCGAGGGGGATGTGGCCAAGGGCGTTATCCTCGACGGCTTTCCGCGCACCCAAGCCCAAGCCGAGGCGCTGGATGCGCTAATGGCCGAGGCCGGGCAACAGATCGACAGCGTGATCTCGCTGGCGGTGGACGATGAGGCGATGGTGACGCGCGTTGCGGGCCGCTTCACTTGCGGCGATTGCGGCGAAGGCTATCACGACAGCTTCAAGCAGACCGCGAAGGCGGGTGTTTGCGACAAGTGTGGAAGCACTGAAATGAAGCGCCGGGCGGATGATAATGCAGAAACAGTGCGGTCGCGGCTAGAGGCGTATCATGCGCAGACAGCGCCCCTGATCGCGTATTACGAGCGGCAAGGTTGCCTAAGCGAGATCGATGCCATGGCCGCGATTAAAGCGGTTGAGGCCGACCTTGAGGGTATCGTCAGGCGCGCCTTGGGCTGAGTGCAACTGACCACTTGCAAATCGCGCCTCTCCTCCGTATATCCACCTCAACAGCGGCGCGCTGGGGTCCACACCCGGCGCCCACCGAATTTATCAACGGGCCGCGCGCCCGTTTTTTTGTGCCCAACTGAAAGACCCTGCCGACATGAGCGACCTGATCGCCAAGACCTCTATCGACCAACGCCTCGCCGGGATCGTCACGCCCGTGATCGAGGATTTGGGCTATGAGTTGGTGCGCCTGCGCTTGATGGGCGGCAAGACACCGACCTTGCAGATCATGGCCGACAAGCCTGATGGCGGGATCGAGGTGGATGATTGCGGTAAGATCTCGACCGAGGTGTCCGCGATCCTCGACGTCGAGGACCCGATTGAGGAAGAATACGCGCTTGAGGTTTCCAGCCCCGGCATCGACCGTCCCCTGACACGTCTGAAGGATTTCGACACGTGGGCAGGCTATGAGGCGAAGCTGGAAACGACCGAGCTGATTGATGGTCAACGTCGCTTTCGGGGCGAGATTGTTGGCACCGAAGGCGATGAAGTGTTGGTTGCGATTGACCAAGGCACCATTGGCTTGAAGTTTGAATGGCTCAGCGATGCAAAGCTGGTGCTGACCGATACTCTGATCAGCGATATCCTGCGGGCCCGCAAAGCCGCGCAAATCGATGACCCAGACAAGCTTGATACGATTGAAACCGAAGACGACTCGGAGGAGGACTGACCATGGCGATTACCTCTGCCAACCAGCTAGAGCTGCTTCAAACCGCTGACGCCGTAGCCCGCGAAAAGATGATCGACCCGGTGTTGGTTATCGAGGCGATGGAAGAAAGTCTCGCGCGTGCCGCGAAGTCCCGCTACGGCGCGGAAATGGACATCCGCGTGTCTATCGACCGCAAGACCGGGCGTGCGACCTTCACCCGCGTGCGCACTGTCGTCGAAGAGGCAGATCTTGAGAATTATCAAGCCGAGTTCACGGTCGAGCAGGCGAAGCCTTACCTCGATGATCCCAAGCTTGGTGATCAGCTGATCGAAGAAGTCCCGCCCGTGGAAATGGGTCGGATTGCTGCGCAGTCCGCCAAGCAGGTTATTTTGCAGAAGGTCCGCGAAGCCGAGCGGGATCGCCAATACGAAGAATTCCGGGATCGCGCCGGCACGATCATCAACGGCACCGTCAAGCATGAAGAATACGGCAACGTCATCGTCGATGTGGGCGCGGGCGAAGGTGTGCTGCGTCGTAACGAGAAGATCGGCCGCGAAAGCTACCGCCCCAACGACCGCATCCGCTGCTTCATCAAGGATGTGCGCCGCGAACAGCGTGGGCCGCAGATTTTCCTCAGCCGCACCGATCCGCAGTTCATGGCGGAATTGTTCAAGATGGAAGTGCCCGAGATTTATGACGGCATCATCGAGATCAAGGCCGTTGCCCGTGATCCGGGGTCGCGTGCGAAGATTGCTGTGATTTCGTATGACAACTCCATCGATCCGGTTGGCGCGTGTGTTGGTATGCGCGGCAGCCGTGTGCAGGCCGTTGTGAACGAGCTGCAAGGCGAGAAGATCGACATCATCCCGTGGAACGAAGATCAGCCGACTTTCCTTGTGAATGCGCTGCAACCTGCCGAGGTCACGAAAGTGGTTCTGGACGAGGATGCCGAGCGGATCGAGGTTGTTGTGCCGGACGAGCAACTGTCGCTGGCGATTGGTCGTCGCGGCCAGAACGTGCGTCTTGCGAGCCAGTTGACGGGCCTCGACATTGATATTCTGACGGAGACTGAGGAATCCGAGCGTCGTCAGGCCGAGTTTGCCGAGCGCACAGGCATGTTCATGGAAGCCCTCGACGTGGAAGAGGTCATCGCGCAATTGCTCGTGACCGAAGGCTTCACGAACCTTGAGGAAGTCGCTTATGTCGAGATTGACGAGCTGCTGTCGATCGAAGGTTTCGACGAAGACACAGTGGGCGAGTTGCAAGCGCGCGCCCTCGAGCATCTGGAAGAGCTAAATCGCAAAGCTTTGGAGGCGGCCAAGGAACTGGGCGTCGAAGACAGCCTTGTTGGATTTGGCAACCTGACCCCTCAGATGCTGGAAGCCCTTGGCAAAGACGGCGTGAAGACGCTAGAAGACTTCGCAACTTGCGCGGATTGGGAACTGGCCGGTGGCTGGACGACCGACAAAGGCGAGCGCATCAAGGATGATGGCGTGCTGGAGCCGTTCGAGGTCTCGCTGGAAGAAGCGCAAATAATGATTATGACGGCCCGAGTGCAACTGGGCTGGGTGACGGCCGAGCAACTCGAAGCCGACGCCGCGGCGGCAGAAGCTGAATTGGAAGCTGATATGGACGCAACAGACGCCAACCCCACGGAGGGTAAGGCCTGATCTCAGGCCTTACGTTTCGGCCCTGACGCGCGGCGGACAGGAAACGGACCGTGAAAACGGTCCCGAGCGACGCTGCATCGCCACGGGAGAGGTGCGTCCAAAGCCTGAATTGATCCGGTTTGTGGTCGGGCCGGAGGCCCAGATCGTCCCTGACATTCTGGCCCGCCTGCCCGGACGGGGCATTTGGGTCAGCGCGGATCGGGCCTCGCTTGAGTTGGCCCGAAAGAAGAAAGCCTTTGGGCGGTCGGCAAAGACCCAAGTGACCGTGCCCGAGAATTTGGCCGATCAGGTCGAAGGTCTAATGCTGGGGCGCGTGACCTCGCTGCTGGCGCTCTCGCGCAAAGCGGGCCACGCGATTTGCGGATATGAGAAAGTCAAAGGCGCTTTGATTACTGAATGGGCTTTGATCCTGTTGCAGGCTTCTGACGGGTCCGAGCGCGGGAAATCCAAGCTTCGCACGCCTGAAGGGGGTCGATTTATCGGCCATCTGACTGCGACGGAATTGGGTTTGGCATTCGGTAGGGATCATGTGATACACGCTGCCTTAACGGCTGGTGGACTCACGACACGTATTGTAGAGGACGCTGCGCGGCTGAAAGGCCTGCGCGACGGCAAGACGGCGGATACATCTGCCGGGAAGGAACTAGGAAACGCATGAGCGATACAGATGGTAAGAAACCCCTTGGGTTGCGCAGCGGCGGTGGCCCACGCGCGGGTTCTGTAAAACAGAGCTTCAGCCACGGGCGCACCAAGAATGTTGTCGTTGAGACCAAGCGCAAGCGCGTTCTGGTGCCCAAGCCGGGTGCCGGTAAAGGTGGTAGCGATCCAAGCAAGCCCGGCAACGCGACCGATGCAGAGATGGAACGCCGTCTTCGTGCGCTCCAGAATGCCAAGGCCCGCGAAGTCGAGGACCAGCAGCAACGTGTAGACGACGAGCGCCAGCGCGAGGAAGATCGTAACAAGCGCCGCGCTGAGATCGAATCGAAAGAACGCGAAGAGCGTGAGCGCGAAGAGCGTGCCAAAGCGCGCGTCGAGGAAGAAGCACGTGCCAAGGCCGAAGCTGAGGCCGCCAAGAATGCGCCCGCTGTTTCTGCCGAGCCCGCTGCTGCACCAGGTGAGGTCGCGCGTCCGCGTCCATCGGGTGGCCCTGCCGCACCGACACAGCGCAAATCTGACCGCGAACGTGAAGAGCGCGGAAAAACTCAGCCCCGAGGCAAAGGTGGCGATGATCGTCGTCGCTCCGGCAAGCTGACCCTGTCAGACGCGCTGGGCGAAGGTGGGCGTCAACGCTCGCTCGCGGCGATGAAGCGCAAGCAAGATCGCCAGCGTCAGAAATCGACCGGCTCAGAGAACCGCGAGAAGGTGATGCGCGACGTGCAGTTGCCGGAAACCATCGTGGTGTCGGAACTTGCCAACCGCATGTCCGAACGCGTCGCGGAAGTTGTGAAGTCGTTGATGAACAGCGGCATCATGGCAACGCAGAACCAAATGATCGATGCCGATACTGCGGAACTGATCATCGAAGAGTTCGGTCATAAAGTTGTGCGCGTGTCCGATGCGGATGTCGAGCAGGTCATTGATGCTGTGAAGGACAAGGACGAAGACCTTGTGACACGGGCCCCTGTCGTCACGATTATGGGCCACGTTGACCACGGCAAAACCTCGCTTCTGGATGCCATCCGCAACGCACGCGTTGTGGCGGGCGAAGCGGGCGGGATCACGCAGCATATCGGTGCGTATCAGGTCACGACCTCTGACGGGCAACTTCTGACCTTCCTCGACACCCCCGGCCACGCGGCGTTCACGTCGATGCGGTCGCGCGGTGCTCAGGTGACAGACATTGTTGTTCTGGTCGTTGCCGCCGATGACGCTGTAATGCCGCAAACGGTTGAAGCGATTGCCCACGCCAAGGCGGCGGGTGTTCCGATGATCGTGGCGATCAACAAGATGGACCGCCCCGGGGCTGATCCGATGAAGGTCCGCACGGACCTGCTGCAACACGAAGTTGTCGTGGAGCAGATGTCGGGCGAAGTGCAGGATGTCGAAGTGTCGGCGATCACCGGCCAAGGCCTCGACACGCTTTTGGAAGCCATTGCGCTGCAAGCCGAAGTGCTTGAACTGAAGGCGAACCCGAAGCGCTCAGCCTCTGGTGCTGTGATTGAAGCGCAACTTGATGTGGGTCGTGGCCCAGTTGCAACCGTGCTTATTCAAAACGGCACGCTGCGTCAGGGCGATATCTTTGTGGTTGGCGAGAAGTGGGGCAAGGTCCGCGCGCTTGTGAACGACCAAGGCGACCGGGTGAAAGAAGCCGGACCGTCTGTGCCTGTCGAAGTGTTGGGTCTTAACGGCACACCCGAGGCTGGCGACGTTCTGAACGTCGTGGAAACCGAAGCCCAAGCCCGTGAGATCGCAGAATACCGCGAACAAGCGGCCAAGGACAAACGGGCCGCTGCGGGTGCTGCGACGACGCTGGAACAGATGATGGCGCGGGCCAAGGATAACGAAAGCCTCACTGAGATGCCCATCGTGATGAAAGCGGATGTGCAGGGGTCTGCCGAAGCGATCGTCCAAGCAATGGAAAAAATCGGTAACGACGAAGTTCGCGTACGGGTTCTGCATTCGGGCGTCGGCGCGATCACCGAATCCGATATCAGCTTGGCGGAAGCCTCCGGCGCGCCGGTCTTCGGCTTCAATGTGCGGGCAAATGCGCCTGCGCGGGCTGCGGCTAGCCAAAAGGGCGTCGAGATCCGGTATTATTCGGTGATCTACGATCTTGTGGACGATGTGAAACAGGCCGCAAGTGGCTTGCTGAGCGCGGAGATCCGCGAAAAGTTCATCGGCTACGCAAACATCAAAGAGGTCTTCAAGGTCTCGGGCGGTGTCGGCAAGGTTGCGGGTTGTCTCGTCACCGAAGGCGTTGCGCGCCGTTCGGCGGGTGTGCGCTTGCTGCGTGATAACGTGGTGATCCATGAAGGCACGCTGAAAACGCTCAAGCGCTTCAAGGACGAGGTCAAAGAGGTCCAGTCCGGTCAAGAATGCGGCATGGCATTCGAGAATTACGAAGATATCCGCGAAGGCGATGTCATCGAGATTTTCGAGCGCGAGGAGATCGAGCGTTCGCTGACCTGATCCTAGCTAGGATAGAGATAGACAAAGGGCGGTCCGGTTGGGCCGCCCTTTGTGCATTCTAAGGTCGGTGGGCCTAAAGCCAGTCGCGCAGGATCGAGATCAATGGAATGTCGGCGGCGGGCATTGGATAGCTGCGCAACTCGGTCGGGCGCACCCATGCCAGCGTTTGACCTTCCTTGGGCTGCGGCGTGCCCTCCCATTTGCGGCAAGCAAACAGTGGCATGAGCAGGTGGAAATCTTCATAGCTGTGGCTGGCGAAGGTCAGCGGCGCGAGGCAGCTTTGCCATGTGCCGATGCCCAACTCCTCGTGCAACTCGCGGATCAGGGCGGCCTCTGGCGTCTCGCCAACTTCGACCTTGCCGCCGGGAAACTCCCACAGGCCTGCCATCGACTTGCCCTCGGGGCGCTGGGCTAAAAGCACGCGCCCGTCTTTGTCGATGAGTGCTACGGCAGAGACGAGCACGGTTTTCACGAGCGGTAATCTGCGTTGATCGAGATATAGCCGTGGGTCAGATCGCAGGTCCACATGGTCGCCGCTCCCGTGCCAAGGCCAAGGTCGACGCCGATCACGAGGTCGGATTGTTTCATATAGGCGGCTCCGGCCTCTTCGGAATAACTCGGTGCGACCCAACCGTTTTCGGCCACCAGCACATCGCCAAAGCGGATGATGATGCGGTCGCGATCGGCCTCGGCCCCGGACTTACCGATGGCCATGACGATGCGGCCCCAGTTGGGATCCTCGCCCGCGATGGCTGTCTTGACCAAAGGCGAGTTGGCGATGGCCTTGGCAACTTTTTCGGCGTCCTCGGTGCAGGCAGCACCCGTAACGCTGACCTCGACAAACTTCGTAGCCCCCTCGCCGTCGCGCACAACCTGATGGGCCAGATCGCGCATCACGCCATGAAGGGCGTTTGAGAATGCGGTGTCGCCCTCGGTGATCGTCGCATTGCCCGCTGCCCCGGTCGCCACAACCATCAGGCTGTCGGAGGTGGAGGTATCGCTGTCCACGGTGATCGCGTTGAAGGTCACGCGGTTCAGGTCCGAGACCATCCCTTGCAACACGGGCTGCGAGATGGCGGCGTCGGTGAAGATATAGACGAGCATCGTCGCCATGTCCGGCGCGATCATGCCCGAGCCCTTGGCAATGCCTGCGATCTTAACGGTCTTGCCGTCGATCTGCACCTCGGTCGCGGCCCCCTTGGCGAAGGTGTCGGTCGTCATGATGGCACGGGCGGCGTCTGGTAGGGACGCTCCGGACAAGTCTGCGTTCAGCGCGCCGATGACAGCTTCGATCCGCTCATGCGGCAAAGGCTGCCCGATTACGCCTGTCGAGGCGGTGAAAATGCGGCTTGCAGGCAGCCCTGTCTCGGCGGCAACAGCAGCGCATAAGGCTTCCACCGACGCCTGCCCGCGATGCCCGGTAAACGCATTGGAATTGCCGGAGTTCACGAGGATCGCCAAACCTTGGCCACCCTGCGCAAGCGCAAGCTTCGCCTGACAGTCCAAGACCGGGGCCGACCGCGTGGCCGAGCGCGTGAACACGCCTGCCACTACCGCGCCGGGATCCGCCACCGCCAGCATCACATCGAGGCGATCTTTGTATTTGACCCCTGCTTTCGCAGCAGCGAACCGCACGCCGCCAATAGACGGCAGCGTGGGAAACTCGGCGGGCGCCAGAGGCGAAACCGGGGCCATCTGCGCCTAGTCCAGTAGCGAGGTGTTGCGGATCTGCGCCGGGTCGATGTCGATCTCGGGACGCTCAACCTCGGCGGCTTCGGTCAGCGCGGTCATGGCCTCTTGCACAGCAGCCTCCCGCAGGCCGTTGGACAATTCCTCGCGGACCTCATCCAGCGAGGGCGCGGCCAATTCGCGGGTCTCGTTCAGCGTCACCACATGCCAACCGAACTGTGTCTGCACGGGTGCAGAGACGTCGCCGACCTCAAGTGTCATCACCGCTGCCTCAAATTCAGGCACCATGCGGCCTGCGCCGAACCACCCGAGTGCGCCGCCATTGGGGCCAGAAGGGCCGGTTGAGAATTCCTGCGCCAGTTCGGCGAAATCTGCGCCGCCTTCAAGCTGCGCGATCAGGGCGAGGGCTTCTTCTTCCGTTTCCACCAGAATATGCGCGGCGTTATATTCCAACTGCGCATCGGCACTGCCAACAGCTTCGTCATACGCAGCTTGGATGGCCTCGTCAGTCGCCGCAGCATCGGCCGCACCTTGCAGCACAAGATTGGCACGGTAGGCGCGCAGTTCGTTGGCAAGGCCCAACTCGGCACGCGTCGACAGCTCGTCGCCCAGCGATTGTGACAGGGCTTGTTGCTGGATCAACTGATCGAGGATGCCCGTGAAGAGAACCTCATCCGGCAAATCCTGATACTGTTCAGGTAGATTTTCAGTCGCTACGATCAGGTGGCCAAGGGTGATGTCGACACCGCCGACAGTGGCCAAAACGGAAGTGGCATCCTGCGCCAAAACGGGCGTTGCGAGGGATGCACACAGCGCGAGCGCGGACAGCCGGGATACGGAAAAATGCATGAGGAAAACTCCTATAGTCTGCTGGGCGTTTGCGGTGCCCGGATGCTGCGGCGCGTCGGCCACGTTGACAGTCCAAAAGCGGCCCCTTATGTGCCCAAGGTAACCCCCGGAAGGCCGTTGGCCGCACCGCTTTTGACGTCGTTCTATGCCGCCGTTTTGGCGCGGGCAAGCGCAGAGCACCGGGTTCAGGATCACGAACGGTCACATAAGCGACCGCAACCGAGTTGGAACCGCAAGCACATGCTGGGACTGGGCACGATTTCGAAGAAGGTGTTTGGCACGCCGAACGACCGTAAAGTCAAAGCGGTGCGTCCGCTGGTCGAAAAGATCAACGCGTTGGAGGCCGAATTTCAGGCCCTCAGCGACGAGGGTTTGATCGCTAAAACCGAAGAGTTTCGGTCGCGCGTTGCACAAGGCGAAACGCTCGATGCGATCCTGCCGGAAGCGTTTGCGAATTGCCGTGAAGGTGCGCATCGGGCGCTGGGTCTTCGGGCTTTTGACACGCAGCTCATGGGCGGAGTGTTCCTGCACCAAGGCAATATCGCCGAGATGAAGACGGGCGAGGGCAAGACCCTTGTTGCGACCTTCCCGGCCTATCTGAACGCGCTAAGCGGCAAAGGCGTGCATATCGTCACCGTGAACGACTATCTGGCGCGGCGTGACGCCGAATGGATGGGTAAGGTCTACGCACAGCTTGGCATGACCACAGGCGTTGTTGTCCCCCAGCAGCCTGAGCCTGAGAAGCGCGACGCCTATGCCGCCGACATCACCTATGCGACTAATAACGAGCTTGGCTTTGATTATTTGCGCGACAACATGCGCTCTAAACTCGAAGAAATGGCGCAGCGCGGACATAACTTCGCGGTGGTGGACGAGGTCGATTCGATCCTGATTGACGAGGCACGCACACCGCTGATCATTTCCGGCCCTGCTGCGGATCGCTCGGAGCTTTACACGACCATCGACGCTCTGATCCCCGAGATCAGCGCCGAGCATTACACGCTGGACGAAAAGACCAGGAACACGACTTTCAGCGATGAAGGCAACGAATTTATCGAACAGCGCTTGCTGGAGATGGGCATCTTGCCGGAAGGCCAGTCGCTGTATGACCCGGAATCTACAACGATTGTTCACCACGTCACGCAGGCGCTGAAGGCACATAAGCTGTTTCAGAAGGACAAAGACTATATCGTCCGCTCTGGCGAGGTTGTGCTGATCGACGAATTTACCGGACGCATGATGGCAGGTCGCCGTCTGTCGGACGGTCTTCACCAAGCCATTGAGGCGAAAGAAGAATGCCATATTCAGCCTGAGAATGTCACGCTGGCCTCGGTTACGTTCCAAAACTACTTCCGCTTGTATGGCAAGCTGTCTGGCATGACCGGCACGGCGACCACCGAAGCTGAAGAATTCGCAACGATCTACGGCCTTGGCGTAGTTGAAGTTCCAACCAACCGCCCGATTGCGCGGCAAGACGATCACGACGCAGTCTACCGCACGGCTGAAGAAAAATACCAAGCGGTCGTGAAGTCTATCGAGCAAGCCCATACCAAGGGCCAGCCGGTGCTGGTTGGAACGACCTCAATTGAAAAGTCCGAAGACCTCGCCCGGCGACTGACTGAAGCGGGCATCAAGCACAACGTTCTGAACGCGCGTCAGCACGAACAGGAAGCGCAGATCGTGGCCGATGCAGGCAAGTTCGGCGCGGTCACGATTGCCACCAACATGGCTGGACGCGGCACTGATATTAAGCTGGGCGGAAATGTCGAGTTTCAGGTTATGGAAGCGATTGCGGCCAATCCCGAAGGCAACCCGGACGATATTCGTGCCAAGATTGAAGCTGCACATGACGCCGACGAGAAGGCCGTCAAAGATGCAGGCGGTCTGTTTGTTCTGGCCACCGAGCGGCACGAGAGCCGCCGGATCGACAACCAGTTGCGCGGTCGCTCTGGGCGACAGGGTGATCCAGGTAAGTCGTCGTTCTATCTGTCGCTTGAAGATGACCTGATGCGTATTTTTGGATCGGACCGGCTTGAGAAAGTCCTGTCCGGTCTGGGGATGAAAGAGGGCGAAGCGATCATTCACCCATGGGTGAACAAGTCGCTGGAGAAGGCGCAGGCGAAGGTCGAAGGGCGAAACTTTGATATTCGCAAGCAGCTTTTGAAATTCGATGACGTGATGAACGACCAGCGTAAGACGATCTTTGCGCAGCGTCTGGAAATCATGGAAACCGATGATGTGGCCGAGATCACGCAAGACATGCGTCATCAGGTGATCGACGATCTCGTTGATCAGTATATGCCGCCCAAAACTTACGCAGATCAGTGGGATACGGCTGGCTTGCATGACGCGATCCAAGAAAAACTCGGCCTCGACGTGGCTGTGGCTGAGTGGGCCGATGAGGAAGGTGTCGATGACGCAGACATTATCGAGCGGCTAGAGAAGGCCAGCGACGAGATGATGGCGGCGAAGGCGGCGCAATTTGGCATCGACAACATGCGGATGATCGAGAAGCAGCTTTTATTACAAACAATTGACGCCAAATGGCGCGAGCATTTGGTGACGCTTGAGCATCTGCGCTCGGTCGTGGGTTTTCGTGGTTATGCCCAGCGTGACCCATTGAACGAATACAAAACCGAGGGGTTTCAGCTGTTCGGGGCGATGCTGGACGGGTTGCGCACCGAGGTGACTGAAAAGCTGTCGCGGGTGCGTGTTCTGTCGGATGAAGAGCAAAAAGCGATGTCCGATCAGATTGCCGAACAGGCGAAGTTGATGGGCGCTGCGGTGCCCGGTGAAGTCGCTGAGGCCAAGGACTACGCGCCGTTGATTGATGGATTTGTCGAAGACGATCCGACGACATGGGGCAATCCAGGCCGCAACGAGGTGTGCCCATGCGGGTCCGGCAAGAAGTTCAAACAGTGTCACGGGCGTCTGACTTAGGCTGCACCGCGACAAAGCACAAAAAGCGCCCCGCAATCGACTTGCGGGGCGCTTTTTGTTGTATGCTATCTAACGTGGGGCCTAGCTGGCGATCCCGTCCCAGAACTTCTTAACCTTCGAAAAGAAGCCCGAGGTCTCCGGGTGGTTATCGTCGCTTAGCGCCTCAAACTCGCGCAGCAGCTCTTTCTGCTTGGACGTCAGGTTCACAGGTGTTTCTACCGCGACCTCGATGAACATATCGCCCGATCCGGCCCCCCGCAGCGCAGGCATACCTTTGCTCCGCAGACGCATTTGCTTGCCTGACTGGCTGCCTGCCGGGATCTTTACGCGCGAACGCCCACCGTCAATCGTTGGCACCTCGACATCGCCACCAAGTGCTGCCGAGGACATGCCAACAGGCACGCGGCAATACAGATCATTCCCCTCGCGCTGGAAGATCGGATGCTCCGCCACTTCGACGAAGATATACAGATCCCCTGGGGGTCCGCCGCGCATTCCCGCCTCGCCCTCGCCAGAAAGGCGGATGCGGTTGCCGGTCTCTACGCCCGCAGGGATATTTACACCCAACTGACGCTCGGTCTCTTCGCGGCCTGCCCCGGCGCATGCGCGACATGGGTTCTGGATGATTTGGCCTTGGCCGTTACAGGTCGGACAAGTCCGCTCGACCGTAAAGAAGCCTTGCTGCGCGCGCACTTTGCCCATGCCTGTGCAGGTGGGGCAGGTTGTGGGTTCAGATCCGCCTTCCGCACCTGTGCCGCTGCATGTCTTGCATGCGACCGAACTTGGCACGGTGATAGATTTCTGAACACCCGCATACGCATCTTCGAGCGAGATCCGCATGTTGTAGCGCAAGTCTGATCCGCGTGCGGCGCGCGAACGTCCACCGCCGCGCCCTCCGCCGCCAAAGCCCCCGAATAGGTCTTCGAACACGTCCGAGAACGCGCTTGCGAAGTCGCCTTGACCCGCCGCGCCGCCACCAAAGCCACCGGGGCGTCCACCGCCGCCTTCGAATGCGGCATGACCGAAACGATCATAGGCGGCCTTTTTTTCGGCGTCTTTGAGGACGTCATACGCCTCGTTCGCCTCTTTGAACTGATCTTCGGCTTTTGGATTGTCGGAGTTGCGGTCCGGGTGCAGCTCTTTCGCTTTGCCGCGAAACGCCTTCTTGATCTCGTCCGCAGACGAGCCTTTTGCCACGCCGAGCACGTCATAATAGTCGCGTTTTGCCATGGGATGTCCCCTTCAAACGACGCAGGCCAGCCCGGATAAACCGGACCGGCCCCTAAACGTCAGGCGTGCGTTAGCCGCGCTTGCGGTCGTCCAGATCCTCGAAGTCGGCATCGACGATATCGTCGTCTACGCCACCGGGATTGCCGTCGCCGTCACGAGCTTCTTCGCCAGCATCTTCCTGCTGAGCTTTGTAGATCGCCTCGCCCAGCTTCATCGCGGCCTCGGTCAGGTTCTGGATGCCGCCTTTGATCTTGCCAACATCCTCGGTCTCGAGTGCTTCATCGAGCGCACCCATCGCCAGTTCGATCACTTCGACGGTGGACGGGTCCACCTTATCGGCGTGCTCTTCGAGCGACTTCTTCGTCGAATGCACCAGGCTTTCGGCTTGGTTGCGCGTCTCGACCATCTCTTTGCGCTCTTTATCGGCGTCGGCATTTGCCTCGGCGTCGCGCACCATTTGGTCGATCTCGTCATCCGACAGACCGCCAGAGGCTTGGATCGTGATCGTCTGCTCTTTGCCGGTGCCTTTGTCCTTCGCGCCCACCGACACGATGCCGTTGGCGTCGATGTCGAAGGTCACTTCGATTTGGGGCATACCGCGTGGCGATGGCGGGATGTTCTCGAGGTTGAACTGACCGAGCATCTTGTTGTCGGACGCCATTTCACGCTCGCCCTGGAACACCCGGATCGTCACTGCGTTCTGGTTGTCCTCGGCGGTCGAGAAGACCTGAGACTTCTTCGTCGGGATCGTGGTGTTGCGGTCGATCAGACGGGTAAAGACACCGCCCAATGTCTCGATCCCCAGCGAAAGCGGGGTTACGTCGAGCAGAACAACGTCCTTGACGTCGCCTTGCAGAACACCGGCCTGAATGGCGGCACCCATGGCAACAACCTCGTCGGGGTTCACACCCTTATGCGGCTCTTTGCCGAAGAAGTTTGTCACTTCTTCCATCACTTTCGGCATCCGGGTCATACCACCGACCAGAACAACCTCGTCGATATCGCCTTTGGTCAGGCCCGCGTCTTTCAACGCAGCTGCACAAGGCTTCATCGAGGCTTTGATCAGGTCGCCCACGAGGCTTTCCAGCTTCGCACGGGTCAGTTTCATGACCATGTGCAGCGGCTGACCGCCTTTCGGGTCCATCGAGATGAACGGTTGGTTGATCTCGGTCTGGCTGGCCGAGGACAGTTCGATCTTCGCCTTCTCAGCCGCCTCTTTCAGACGCTGGAGGGCCATCTTGTCTTTGGTCAGATCAACGCCGTTTTGCTTTTTGAACTCGTCCGCGAGATAGTTCACGATGCGCATGTCGAAGTCTTCACCGCCAAGGAACGTATCGCCGTTGGTGGATTTCACTTCAAACAGGCCATCGTCGATCTCAAGGATGGTCACGTCGAATGTACCGCCGCCAAGGTCATAGACCGCGATGGTTTTGGTTTCTTTTTTGTCGAGACCGTAAGCGAGCGCTGCCGCAGTCGGCTCGTTGATGATGCGCAGAACCTCAAGACCGGCGATCTTGCCTGCGTCTTTGGTGGCCTGACGCTGAGCATCGTTGAAATACGCAGGCACGGTGATCACGGCTTGCGTCACTTCTTCACCAAGATACGATTCCGCAGTTTCCTTCATCTTTTTCAGGATGAGGGCGGAGACTTGAGCAGGCGAAAACTTCTCGCCGTTCACTTCAACCCACGCATCGCCGTTGCCGCCATTGACGACCTCGTAAGGCAGGTTCTTTTTATCTTTTGCCAGATGCGCGTCGTCAAAACGACGACCAATCAGGCGTTTGACCGCGAAAATCGTGTTCTCGGGGTTGGTTACCGCTTGGCGCTTTGCGGGCTGACCGACGAGACGCTCATCATCGGTATATCCGACAATAGAGGGGGTCGTCCGCGCGCCTTCGGCGTTTTCAATAACGCGCGGTTGCGCGCCGTCCATGATGGCAACACACGAGTTCGTGGTGCCGAGGTCGATACCAATGACTTTGGCCATGTGCTCTGCTTCCTTTATTCAGGCGATGTGTAGGAACCCGATCCGCATTTGCGGCCTCGTGTCCCGATCCCATGGTTCGGTGCCTTTCCGGGGCCCGTGACCGACTTCGAGGGGTATATAGGGGGGGGTATGGGGCGCTGCAAGCATGAGGCGGGCGGAGAAATGACGGAAAGTTCAGGTATGTTTCCAATGGGCACCTCCACGCTTGATCTGAACGGCGTTCGGGTGGTGTCCAGTCTGCTGGATCGCGGCGCGCAAGAGGCGCTCGTCGCTGTGTTGCGCGGGCTGCTGAAGGTGGCCCCATTGCACCAACCGGTGATGCCAAATGGTAAACCGATGAGCGTGCGCATGACCGCTGCCGGGCGCTTTGGTTGGATCAGTGACAAGGGCGGATACCGCTATGCGGATCGGCATCCGAGCGGGGTCGCGTGGCCCCCGATCCCTGCGCCAGTGATGGAACTGTGGCGTTTGCTGGTGCCCGTCGCGCGCGATCCCGAATGTTGCTTGATTAATTACTACGCACCCGAGGCCCGTATGGGTTTGCACCAGGACCGGGATGAGGCGGATTTTACCCAACCCGTGCTGTCGATTTCGCTGGGCGATGATGGCTTGTTCCGGGTCGGCGGACCTAACCGCACGGATCCGACGCGGTCTGTTTGGCTAAAGTCAGGCGACGTCGCGGTGCTGGAAGGCGCGGCGCGGCTCGCGTTTCATGGCATTGACCGGATCAAGCCAAGCACCTCGACGCTGCTGGATCGTCCGGGGAGGATCAATTTGACCCTGCGCGTGGTGACTTAATCCGAAAGCGTGCAGCACCCGGAATAGACTTGCGTGCCCATATTGCCGACCCCATCGAGGATCACATCGACCTCAAGCCCGTAGGCGCGATCGCTCATTCCGTCGCTACACATCTGTTTGCGCACAAGCAGGCTGACAAAGCTCAGATCGCCAAACGCGCGCATGGCGAAGCGGTCTTGGCGCATCGGTGTGCCCGTCCAATCGCGCGTCATCGAGATTGGGTCTTCGCCAAGTGCGGACCACTGCACATCGTCGCCAATGACGCTGACATCCCAGAACGGTTCGGTCCCGAAGCAGCGGTAATCGCTGGGCGGGAAGGCTTGGAAAGGCTGGCGCTCCAGAAACCGCAAGGAGGCCCAGCCGGTCTGTTCGAAACTGTTGACCAGCCCCCAGCGCCCGTTTGCGCTGCGCGCGACGACTTCGATCCGTGTGGCATTTGGGGTAAGCGATCCGATGATTGGCGCGGCGCTCGTCGGCTCGGCCCGGATATTCAGGACATCGTTGCTGGCCACATCGGTGACGGAGAACAGTGCGGGCAGGTCTTGGGCCGCAGCCATCGTAGTTACAAAAGACAGAACGAAGGCTACGATATACTTCAAAGTTTAGCTCCCCAGCTGACCGAAGCGCGTTTGCGGGTGTAGAATTCGCCCATTAGGCCCAGCATCAAACATCCAAGCGCCACATAGAAAGGATAGAGCGACGAGCTGTTGTGTGGGAAGTAATTAATGAACGTATAGCCGCGCGCTTGGTCGATGGTGTGAAATAGCGGGTTCCAGTCGAACATCACCAGCATGCTGCTGGGCAGGGTGTTTGCGACAAACATCTTGCCGGACGCGATCATATTGGCGCGGCTGTAGATCGTGGATCCCAGCTTGGTGAACCCCGGCGACCACGGCTTGATGGCGAGGAAAACCATGCCGATGGCGACGCCTGTAAACCAGCTCATGAGCACCATGGCGAACGCGCCAACCGGATCGTAGATCGTGATCGGCGTGAAGATGACGTGGTAGAAGAACAGCACCACAACCATCGACAGCACTTGGATATAAAGCGACGACAAAGCGGCCGCCGTAATCGCAATCACAGTGTTCATAGTGCGGTGTTTCATCATCGGAGAGGCAGGGCCCTCGGACCCGACCACAGCACCCATGGCCTTGGTGTGGGTGAGAAACAGGAAGATGCCTGTCATGATATACAGCAAGAAATCGCCCCGGATCGCCGCGCCGCGCATGCCAAGAAACGAGAACATGGCAAAAAATGCGCCGACGAAGATCACGGTTTGCAGGATGTTCATCACCAGACCGATCAACGCGTTGCCGTGGCTTTTGCGCACGTCACGGACGGTCGAGTGGTAGATCAACGCCAATGTTTTAAAGGCGAGGCCTGAATTTGACGTGGCTTCTTGGGTTGTAAACATATTGGCCAGCGTCCTCGGCAATCGGGTGAAATAGAACTATACGAACTAAAGGTTGCGCTTCTATTGCGGCAGCATCATAGAAAAATCATGGCATTTTTCCAACAAGACCTCTGACGGAGACGGCGCATGGACTTTGAACAGGCAATCCCAGTGATGCGTCGTTTGGCGCTCGAAGGTGGTGCGGCCATCATGAGTATCTATAATTCTGACGATTTTGAGGTGCGCTCGAAATCCGATGACAGTCCCGTTACGGCTGCGGATGAAGCCGCCGACGCGATTATTGCGGCAGGATTGGCCGAGGCGTTTCCGGGCACGCTCTGTGTGACTGAAGAGCAGGCCGGATCGCACACTAAGTCGGCAGCCGCATTTTTCATCGTGGACCCGCTGGACGGCACCAAAGAGTTCATCAAGCGGCGCGGCGATTTCACCGTCAACATCGCCTATGTCGTGGACGGCGTGCCTTTGCGCGGGGTGGTTTATGCACCTGCGAAAGATCGCTTGTTTTACACCGACGCCAGCGGTCAGTCGGTGGAAGAAACAGGGCCGTTCGATCTGGACACGCCGTCGGCGACAACGCCGCTCAGCGTCACGACGCCTGACAATGCAGCGCTCATGGTTGTCGCCTCAAAGTCCCACAGGGATGCGGCGACCGACGCCTATATCGGGCGATATGGGGTTAAGGACATGACCTCGGCTGGATCGTCATTGAAATTCTGCCTCGTTGCGACGGGCGAGGCGGACATCTACCCGCGCCTAGGTCGCACGATGGAATGGGACACGGCGGCAGGCGACGCAGTTTTGCGCGGGGCAGGTGGTGCGATGGTGCGCTATGAAGATCACGCGCCCTTCACCTACGGTAAATCTGGCTACGAGAACCCGTTTTTCATCGCCTATGCGCCGGGCGTTGAGCTGAAGCCTGCCTTATGAGCGTTCTGGTCGTCATCCCCGTGCGCTATGCCTCTACCCGCTATCCGGGCAAGCCGCTTGTCGCGCTGAAAGGCGTTGGCGGGGAGGCAAAGACCTTGATCCGGCGCAGTTGGGATGCCGCGATGGGGGCCAAGGGTGTGGACCGTGTTGTTGTGGCGACAGATGACGTGCGGATTGCCGAGCACGCGACGGGCTTTGGTGCCGAAGTGGTGATGACCGCCGAGGCCTGCGCGAACGGGACAGAACGCTGCGCGGACGCGATTGCGCGTCTTGGTGTGTCGCCCGAGATTGTTGTGAACCTGCAAGGCGACGCACCGCTAACGCCGCACTGGTTTGTTGAGAACCTCGTGGACGGGCTGCGCGCTGACCCGAACGCCGATTTGGCCACACCCGTTTTGCGCTGCGATGGGCGCACTTTGAATGCGCTTCTGGCAGACCGCAAAGCAGGACGTGTGGGTGGGACGACTGCGGTGTTTGGGGGGGGGCGAGATGCGCTCTATTTCTCGAAAGAGGTCATTCCGTTTACAGCGGCAGTGTATGGCGATGACGAAGAAACCCCCGTTTTTCATCATGTTGGGCTTTATGCGTACCGCCCAGACGCGTTGCGCGCTTACGTCGATTGGCCCGTCGGTCCGCTGGAGCGTCTTGAGGGGTTAGAGCAGTTGCGCTTTGTCGAGAACGGCAAGCGTGTGCTGTGTGTCGAGGTCGAAGGGAAGGGCCGCGCCTTTTGGGAGTTGAACAACCCCGAAGATGTGCCTCGGATTGAAGCAATGCTGTCCGAAATGGGGCAGGCGTGAAAGTGTTGCATCTTTGAGGCCGAACTTTCTTTAGGAATGGTGTGGTTTGGGTTAGATTCAATTTAGTTAGATCTTAAAGTTTACAGTTGATATTCAGACGGCAGGGGATGGCGGACATGAAATTGTCCAAGTTCATCCATAGACCGAGCCCACTAGGTGTATTTTTTCGCGGCTCAGGAGGCTCATGTGATCCAGCGCAAAGTAACAAAAGCCATTTTCCCGGTCGCGGGCCTCGGCACGCGCTTCTTGCCTGCCACCAAGTCTATTCCCAAAGAGATCATGACCCTCATTGATCGCCCGCTGATCCAGTACGCGATCGATGAAGCCCGCGCCGCCGGGATTGAGGAGTTCATCTTTGTCACCTCGCGCGGCAAGTCCGCGCTTGAGGACTACTTTGATGAGGCCCCCCATCTGGCGGCCGAGCTTGAGCGCAAGGGCAAGACAGAGCTTGCCGAGATCCTCGCCTCCACCAACATGGACAGCGGCGCGATTGCCTATATTCGCCAGACCCGTGCGCTCGGCTTGGGCCACGCTGTTTGGTGTGCGCGTCGTCTTGTGGGCGACGAGCCTTTCGCCGTGATCCTGCCCGATGATGTGATCTCCGCAGATACGCCGTGCTTGAAGCAAATGATCGATGCGTATCAAACGGTGGGCGGCAATATGGTCGCCACGATGACCGTGCCCGACGACAAGACCTCGTCCTACGGCATTGTGGATACGACCGATGAGGGCAAGCGGCTCTTGAAGGTCAATAATATGGTCGAAAAGCCTGCGCCCGGCACCGCCCCTTCAAACCTCGCCGTCATTGGTCGCTATATCCTGTCGCCCTCGGTGATGAGCGCGCTCGATGGGGCTGCGCTTGGTGCGGGCGGTGAGATTCAGCTGACCGACGCAATCGCCAAGCAGATCGATGGCGAGGGTGTCTACGGTTACCGCTTCGAAGGGCAGCGCTTTGATTGCGGATCAAAGGCAGGGTATCTTCAGGCGACCGTTGCCTTCGGGTTGGAGCGTGAAGATCTGCGGGAGGAGCTTTTGGGCTATCTGTCCGATATGTTCCCCAGCCGGAATGCCGCCGAGTAACCCCAATCGGGGAGTGCTATGAAACGCCTGTTTGACTGGCTTCGCGGACCCGGACCGCTTCCCAAAGCGATGCTGATTGAGGGCGCGCCTGCGTTCGGGAACTCGCTGCCCGAGTTGTGGATGGCCTACCGGATGCGCTGGAAACGGCGACGGTTGTTGTTGCGGGCTTGGCGCAAGCGCAAACAAATCACTCCAGTTCAGGATCGCACGGGGCTGATCAAGCCGGACGATATCCTTGGCGCAATGGTCGTGCGCAACGAGATGCTGCGCCTGCCCTATTTCCTCGACTATCACCGCAAACTTGGGGTCGATCACTTCCTGATTGTCGACAATGCCAGTGATGACGGCACCGCCGAATATCTCGCACAGCAGCCCGATGTGTCGCTCTGGACCACGCCCGCCAGTTATAAGCTGTCTCGCTTCGGCTTGGATTGGATCACTTGGGTGCAAAGGCATCACGCGCACGGGCATTGGTGTCTGACACTCGATGCGGACGAATTGCTCGCCTACCGCGATTGGCCGAACCGCGACCTCAAGGCGCTGACCCGCTGGTTGGACGCGCGCGGTGAGGCGATGTTTGGCACGATTATGCTGGATATGTATCCCAAAGGCCCGCTAGGGGCGCAGACCCATGCCCCGGATGCAGACCCGATCAAGACGCTGGGATGGTTCGACGCCACGGGCTACCGTGTTCAGGTTCAGCCGAAGATGCGAAATCTGTGGGTTCAAGGCGGGGTGCGCGCGCGCCATTTCTTCAGCGATGAGCCTGCGCGCGCACCGACGCTGAACAAAATTCCGTTGGTGAAGTGGGATCGCGGCTATGTCTACGTCAACTCGACCCATGCGTTGCTGCCGCGCAAGCTGAACCGGGTTTATGCCGAAGCCGGACGCACGCCACCAAAGGGCGTTCTGCTGCACACGAAATTCCTACCCAACATCGCGGATAAATCGACCGAAGAACTGACCCGTCGCCAGCATTTTGCCAACAGCGCCCTCTATGAGGGGTATTATGCAGCCCTGATCGATGATCCTGATTTGTGGTGCCCGGAATCTGTCGCATATCAGGGGTGGGAGCAACTCGAAGCGCTGGGCTTTATCTCAGACGGGGAATAAGGCTGCGCAAACAACGGAATTTACCTGAAGCCCAGCGCGCGTTATGCAGGTTTCAATAAATCGAGGCTAGAACCTTGGTATAGGCAGCAGGATTGAGGCGTTTTCTCGATCCACCGAGCAGAGAGGAGGACGCGTGAGCATCCTCAGTCAGTACAGATTGCGCCTTGAGCGTAAGCGTCTGCTGTGGCGGGCCCTGCGAGAGCGTCGCGCGCTGACCCCCGTTGCCAATCGAACGCGGACCATTGGGAAAAGCGACATTCTGCTGTTCTCGACCCTGCGGAACGAAAGGATCCGACTGCCCTATTTCTTCGATTACTACCGCAAGATGGGGATTTCCCACTTTCTAATGGTGGATAACGATTCGACCGATGGATCGCGGGAATGGCTTAACGATCAGCCCGATTGTTCGGTCTGGACGACGAAAGCAAGCTACCGCAAATCGCGATTTGGCGTGGATTGGCTGAACTGGCTGCAAACCAAATACGGGGATGGGCACTGGACGCTTGTGGCCGATGTAGACGAATTTCTGGTCTTTCCGTTCTGCGACACGCGCCCGCTGAATGCGCTGACCGACTGGTTGGACGCGTCTTCGATCCGGGCCTTACCTGCGATGTTGTTGGATATGTACCCCAAAGGCCCGATTGATGCACAGACCTATGCCGAGGGCCAGAACCCGATAGAGATCGCGTCTTGGTTCGACAGTGGCAATTATGCGCTTGAAGTGAATAAAAAGTATCGCAACCTCTGGATTCAAGGCGGTCCCCGCGCGCGCACCTTTTTTGGCAAGCAACCGCATAATGCGCCAGCGTTGAATAAGGTGCCTTTGGTCAAATGGAAGCGCGGGTATGCTTATGTCGACAGCACCCACATGGTGCTGCCTCGTGGCCTGAACCAGTATTATGACGAAGACGGCGGCGAGGCGATTTCTGGCGTGCTGCTGCACGCCAAGTTCCTCAACACATTCGTGGAAAAAAGTGGCGAGGAAATGCGCCGCCAACAGCACTATGGCAAAAGCCGCGAATACAAAGCCTATGCGCGCCAGCTTGAAGCCGGACAGCCGGACCTGTGGCACAACTGGTCTGAGAAATACATCAACTGGCGTCAGCTCGAAATCCTTGGGCTAATGTCGAAGGGAAACTGGGCATGAGCCTTGGCATCCTAATGATGGTCCACACCGATCTGGATCGGGCTGCCCAAGTCGCGCGCTATTGGGCGACCAGTGGCAATCCGGTGGTGTTTCATGTCGACAAAAAGGTCAGCGCCGCCGACGAGAAGGGGCTGCGCAAAGAGGTCTCGGACCTCGATAATATCCGCTTTGCCGCGCGCGAAGATTGCCGTTGGGGCACATGGTCATTGGTGGCTGCGACCCAGAACGCGGCTGAGAAAATGCTGTCGGAATTTCCCACAGTTCGTCATGTGGCGCTGACCAGTGGGTCGTGCATTCCGCTGCGCCCGGTGGAGGAGCTTGTTGACTACCTCGACGATCATCCGCGCACTGATTTTATCGAAAGCGTTACGGTTGAGGATGTGCCTTGGACCATTGGCGGGCTGCACCATGAGCGTTTTACCCTACGCTTCCCGTTCTCGTGGAAAACCCATCGTCGCGCGTTTGATCGCTATGTGCGGCTGCAGCGGCGCCTCGGTCTTAGGCGGCGCGTCCCGCAGGGGATTGATCCGCATCTGGGGTCGCAGTGGTGGTGTCTGACCCGTGAAACGCTGGCATCGATCCTGACCCATCCGCGCCGCGCTGCGTTTGACCGGTATTTCAAATCGGTCTGGATCCCGGATGAAAGCTACTTCCAGACCCTCGCCCGTGTTGTGGCCCCGCGCATCGAGAGCCGCACGCTGACGCTGGCCAAGTTCGATCTGCAGGGCAAACCTTACGTATTCTACGATGATCACCTGCAACTTCTGCGCAGATCCGATTGCTTTTTGGCGCGCAAAATATGGTCGCGCGCAGATCGTCTGTATGATGCGTTTCTTGCCCCCGCCTCGCGCGCCCCAAAAAAGACCGAGCCCAATCCGCAGAAAATCGACCGCGTGTTTACCTCCGCGTCAGAGCGGCGCACGCTGGGCAGGCCCGGTCTATTGATGCAAAGCCGCTTTCCGCGCGACAGTTGGCAGGTGTCCAAAACCGCCGCACCTTACTCGGTCTTCCAAGGCTTCAGCGAGGTTTTCGAGGACTATGAGACGTGGCTGTCGCGGCGCACAGGCGCGCGTGTTCACGGCCATCTGTTTGACTGGACGCGGGTGCAATACGCGGGCGGCGAGAAGATCATCAATGGCGGACTTTCCGACAGCGTCGATATCCGCGACCGCAATCCGACGGCGTTCCTGACCTCGCTGATCTGGAACACGCGGGGCGAGCGGCAGTGTTTTCAATATGCGCCCTATGACCGCCAAGCGATCAATGATCTGGTGATCTGGGACGCCAATGCGCAGATTTCCGTTATCTCGGGCGCGTGGGCGATCAAGTTGTTTCGCGCCTCCATGGATTTTCAGGCCAAGCGCAAGGAAGCCGCGTGGATGCAGCGGGTGGAGGACCATTTCCTCGAAAAACTACGCACGCGCGGTCTGCCTGCGCGGGTGCGGATTTGGACGCTGGCTGACTTCATCGACGACCCGATGGAACATCTGCAGGGGATCCTCGACGAGATTGAACCGACAGCCCCGCGCCGGCTTGCTGAGGCCCCTCGCATGGTCGATTTGACCGGCTTTTCGGTATTTCTACAGCAGCTCAAGAACGCTGGGATGAAGCCTTACCTGACCGGCGATTTTCCGGCCGAGACCGACCCAAGCGCGCTTAGCCATTCTGGCGGCCCAAAACCCTATCTGGTGAATGACCGATGAGCGGACCTTACGACTATTTCGTGATCTTTGCCGGGATGCGCACGGGGTCCAATTTTCTTGAGCGGAATTTGAACTCTCTGCCCGACATCAAGTGTTTCGGCGAGCTGTTTAACCCCTATTTCATCGCCCATGAGCGGCAGGAAGAATATTTGGGTATCACGCTGGCAGACCGCGAAAAAGACCCGATGGCCTTGGTGCGGCGTGTGCAGAAAGAGGCCAGCGGTTTGGCCGGATTCCGGTTGTTTCACGACCATGATCCGCGCGTGCGCGATGAGGCTTTGCGCGATCCGCGCTGCGCCAAGATCATCCTAATGCGCAATCCGGTGGACAGTTATGTGTCGTTCAAGCTGGCAATGGCGACTGATCAATGGGTGCTGACGGACGCGAAAGGCCAACGCGACGCAGGCGCGATTGCGTTCGAGGCCGATGAATTTGCCGCCCAGCTTGAGGATTACACCAGCTACCTCAAAGACCTGCGGCGCGGTTTGCAGGTGTCGGGCCAAATGGCGTTCGAGCTTCGCTACGAAGATTTGCAAGATCTGGAAGTGCTGCAAGGTTTGGTGCGTTTCCTTGGGTCTCGCCACGAGTTGACGCGGTTCGACCGCTCGCTGAAAAAGCAAAACCCGATGCCGATGGCCGAAAAAGTGTCCAACCTAGAAGAAATGAAAGTAGCGCTTGCCGGGATGGACCCATTTGGCCTCGATATGGTGCCCGCATTCGAGCCGACGCGCGGACCTGCGGTGCCGAGTTATGTCGCGTCCGAGGCGGTGCCGTTGATCTATATGCCGATCAAGTCCGGCCTTGATGCCGAGATCGAGCGTTGGTTAGAAACCCTCGGGCCCGTGAAGCGGGATATGAGCCAGAAAGACCTGCGGGCATGGCGGCGTCAATCGACAGGTGCGCTGGGCTTCACGGTGCTGCGCCATCCCGTGGCAAGGGCGTGGACAGCGTTCGTAGAAAAGGTGCTGCCAAGCGATCTGAACGCATTTGCCGAGATACGCGCCGGGTTAATCTCAACCTACCGGGTGCCGCTTCCGGATACTTGGACTGCGAAAAACCCGAATCCAGACTTCGATGTCGCTGCTGCGCGCAAGGCGTTCAAACGCTTCGCGCGGTTCCTGAAGTCCAACCTTGCAGGCCAAACCAGCCTGCGGATCGATCCATCTTGGGCGAGCCAGTTGGTGGTGTTGCAGGGTATGTCCGGTGTTGTGCCGCCGGACCTGATCTTGCGCGAAGACGAGGCGCGTTCGGTGCTGAAATCAAAGGCTAACGGCTTTGGCGTCACGACGGATGGCCCCAAAGCGTCGCCCTTGCCAGGCCCGCTTGATCTCGCATGCGTCTATAACGACGAGATCGAACAGGCGGTCCGTGCCGCCTACCAGAAAGACTACATGATGTTGGGGTTCGGCGACTGGACACCCAGCGCTTAGGCTGCTTGCGTCTGCTGATCTTCGGTCAAGATCGCATAAATCGTGGCCGGATCACTATTGGCCCGCAGTTTTCGGCGAATAGACTCGTCGCGTAGGGTGCGCGACACCAGCGCCAGCGCTTTTAAATGTGCCACGCCACTGTCGAGAGGTGCAAACAAGCAAAACACCAGATCGACCTTTTGGCGATCCACCGCATCGAAATCCATACCCTTGTCCAGCCGCAAGAACGCACCGACAACGCTGTCGAGGCCTTCGATACGGGCATGGGGCAGCGCAACGCCATGTCCAACGCCCGTTGGACCGAGCGACTCGCGGTCCTGTAACGCTTCGACAGTAGCCGCAGCGGGCAGTCCGTAGACGCTCGCTGCGATATCGCCCAGATCTTGCATCAGGCGTTTCTTGCTCGTCATATGCCCCATCGTCCGCACAGATTGCGGAGTTAGGATGTCGCTTAGGTGCATTCTGTCCATCCCTACGGCGTTAGGGGCAAACGCCGTTCTAGCTGTCCAATTTAGGGTCGATCCAGCCGATATTGCCGTCTTCACGGCGATATACGACGTTCACTCCCCCGTGCTTGTCATTGCGAAACACCAAGACGGGTGCTTCTGCCAATTCCATCTGCATTACCGCTTCGCCCACTGAAATCGAGGGGACGCGGCTTTCCATCTCGGCAACGATGATGGGCTGCATGTCGTCAGATTCGGTGGTTTCAGACTCCTCCGATGAGGCGAGGATATACGTCGAGGCCCCGAAATGCGCAACCGGTTCGGCGCGATCACGGTGGTGGTTCTTTAGACGACGCTTATAGCGGCGCAATTGCTTTTCCATCTTCTCGTTACAGCTGTCGAACGCGGCGTAGATATCGACCGCCGAAGCCTTCGCCTGAGCCGTCAATCCGGTCGAAAGATGCACGGTGGCCTCGCAGACATGCTCGTGTGCGTCGCGGGAAAACACGACGTTCGCGTCGGTCGGTCGTTCGGCATATTTCCCAACAACCGCGTTTAATTCCTGCTTCACATGTGTCTGGAGCGCTTCGCCAATATCGATCTGTTTGCCGGTGATTTTATAACGCATCTGGCCTCCTGTTGCGTATGTTCAGCCGTGACTGAAATGTCTTAACCAATGGTTAACACAAGGCTCAGACGCGGCCTTTGGAGCCGTCCTCGCGTCGCTTTGCCTAACAGCGCTTGCGAATATGCGAGGGCGCGATGCCAAGGCATCCTCTGTATTTGGCGATAGTTCACCGTGCGATGTCAACGTCTTCCCTCTGCAATGGGCGGGCAAGCGCTTCATTGGACAGAACGAGACGTTCAGCGATGCGAAGATATAGGCCGGGGGCGCATGGCCAAGCCAGCCTCCCCGTACGGTCCTTAGGAAATGCGGAACGAATTGCCCAAATAGACGCGGCGAACATTCTCGTCCTCGACAACTTCCTCGGCTGTGCCGCTCATCAACACCGCGCCGTCATGCAAGATATAGGCGCGGTCCACGATCTCAAGCGTTTCGCGGACGTTGTGATCTGTGATCAGCACGCCGATGCCACGGGTTTTCAGATCCGCAACGAGACCCCTGATTTCGGCCACAGCAATGGGATCAACACCTGCAAAGGGCTCGTCGAGCAGCAGGTATTTCGGATCTGCGGCAAGGCAGCGGGCGATTTCCACACGTCGCCGTTCGCCACCAGACAGCGCAAGCGCAGGCGCGCGGCGCAGGTGCTCGATCGAGAACTCCGATAGTAGCGTTTCCAGGCGGTCCCGGCGGCGGCTGCGGTCCTTTATGGTGATCTCGAGGATCGCCAAGATGTTGTCTTCGACGTTCAGCCCGCGAAAAATCGACATTTCTTGGGGCAGATACCCGATGCCCAGCTTGGCGCGGCGATACATCGGCAGCAGCGTCGCATCGCGCCCGTCAATTTCGACCACACCACCTTCAGGTGTCACGAGGCCAGCGATGGCATAAAAACAAGTGGTTTTGCCCGATCCGTTTGGTCCCAGCAGGGCAACGGCCTCGCCGCGTCCCAATTCGAGCGAGACGTCGCGGATCACGGGACGGCGCTTGTAGCTTTTGCGCAAGCCGCGCACTTTCAGGCCGACAGAGCCCTCTTGAACGGTGAGGGTCGGTTGCGTCATTCCGAGGCGGCCCCACGCGGGCGCAGCACCGTTTTCACGCGGCCCTCAACATTGCCTTGGCCGGTGGCAAGGTTCACCACCAATCGGTCGCCCGACACAATGGTGCGCCCTTGGGTTAGCAACACATTGCCTGTCATTACCACGCTGTCTTCGCGTGGGCGAAACACAGCGCGGTTCGATTCCGCCACATCGGGACCATTCACGAGGATCACACTGCCAGTGGCAATAATCTCGCGGATGCCATCGTCATCAGCGCCGCTGGCGTCTTCCTCGTCATAAAGCACCTGCACCTCGTCGGCGTTCAGCGTCATCATGCCCTGGATTGCACGCACATTGCCAGTGAAAGTCGCGTTGCCCGTCTCGCGGTCCACGGTCAGCCCATCTGCGGTCACTTCCAGTGGCGCATCACGATCTGCTTGCGGCGCGCCAAGCGAGATCGCGGCACCCTGTGCGGACGCGTCTTGCGCACCCATCCCGATCCAAAGACCACACGCCAAAATCAGGGTTCCACACAGCCGCAGCATCATCGCGTAAGTCCTTGTCACATCACCGTTCAGGCACGGTGCTTGCATCGTATATCAGCTTTATGCCGCCGCTGAAAACCAGAACCTCGGACCCGGCACCTGCTTCGCCTTGGGATAGGCGCGCAGACCCCGCTTCCAGATAAAGGCCGGGCCCTTCAACAATCAATTGACCGAGCGTTTCAGCCACGCGCCCGTCGATCTGGGTGCGTAGGCCGGGGGTTGTGGCCACATACCCGTCCGAGCGTCTGATCCGCACACCGCCTGTGGCCGCAGCAATCTTGCTGGCGTCGTCGTAAATCCCGTTGGGCGCGGTCAGAAGTGTGCGCACTCCGTCTAATGCGGTCAATCGCGCGACGATTTCTTCGGCGCGGATACGACCCGGCACGTCTTGATCAGGCAGCCCACGCTCGGCCACCAGCGACAGCGCAGAGCCATCCGCAAGGACGCTTTGATAATTGGGCGAGGCAAGGCGTTGACCGCTAATGATCTCGTCGAGTTCAACATCTGAGTAGGGGATGCGTTCGGTTTCCTCCGGCCCGCCTGCGAGCAGAAACAGGCTCGCCAGAAGTCCGATTGCGGCCAGTGGCAGCACGATCTTGGCGAATGTGACAAAGCCCGAATAGAGGTTGCCGCGATAGATCACCGGCTCAGACCAGCCCGGCGCGCAGGCAGTCGTGGATATGCAGGATGCCGGACGGGGGCGTATCTGCGCTTTGCAGAACAAACAGACAGGTGATCTTGCGCTCGTTCATCACCGCAAGTGCGGATTCGGCCAAGGCACCGGGTGCGATTGTGCGTGGGTCTTTTGTCATCACCTCGCCTGCGGTCATTTCCAGCAGGCCCGACATATGCCGCCGCAAGTCACCATCGGTGATGATTCCGGCAAGGCATCCAGCATGGGTCACGCCAACCACACCAAAACCCTTTTGTGAGATTTCCAGCAGGGCTTCCGACATCGGCGCATCTGCGTCAATCAACGGCACCTCGGTCCCACCATGCATCAAATCACTGACCTTGGACAGGCGCGCGCCCAGCTTGCCACCGGGGTGGAAGTCGCGGAAATTCTCGGGCGTGAACTGGCGGTGTTCCATCAATGCAATCGCAAGCGCGTCACCAAGTGCGAGGGTCATAGTCGTCGATGTGGTGGGCACGATGCCGCGCCCGCAGGCCTCGGGCACCTCGGGCAGCAGCAGTTTTACGTCTGATTGCTTTAACAATGTGCTGCCGGCGCGGGCGGCGACACCGATCAAGGGGATCTCAAACCGTCTTGTGTAGGCGATCAGGTCAGCAAGCTCAGGCGTCTCACCCGAGTTCGACAGCACGAGCACCACGTCGCCTGCGGCCATCATGCCTAGATCGCCGTGGCTGGCTTCTGCCGGATGGACGAAATGCGCAGGCGTTCCGGTCGATGCAAAAGTCGCGGCAATCTTGCGCGCCACATGGCCAGACTTGCCCATGCCAGAGACGATCACGCGACCACGGGCGGCAACGATCAACTCCAAAGCGGCGGCAAAACTGTCGTCGAGGGACGCGCCAAGTAGTCCAAGCGCGGTAGCTTCCTCGGCGATAACGCGCCGTCCGGTGGTGACGAGGTCTTGATCGGTCATCGCAGTCGGCTGCCTTTAGTGGCTGAAAATGTCGATCTCGGGCCAACCGGCCAGATCAAGTTGTGCGCGCATCGGCAGGAAGTCGAAACAGGCTTGGGCCATCTCTGTTCGGCCTTCACGGGCGAGGCGTTCGTTCAAAGCGTCGCGCATTTTATGCAGATAAAGCACGTCTGAGGCGGCGTAGCTTAACTGAGCTTCAGACAGATCGGACGCGCCCCAGTCACTGGATTGCTGGTGCTTGGAAATGTCGATGCCAACAAGCTCTTGAACAAGCACCTTCAAGCCGTGGCGGTCTGTGTATGTGCGGATCAGCTTGGAGGCAATTTTGGTGCAATAAACCGGGGCCGTCACAACGCCAAAGGCATTCAGTAAGGCCGCAACATCGAAGCGTGCGAAGTGAAACAGTTTCACGACGACGGGGTCGGCCAGCATTTTGCATAGATTCGGAGCGTCGGCCTGCCCCTTCTCGATCTGCACCAGATGCGTATTTCCATCGCCTGAGGACAGTTGGACCAAACACAAACGGTCGCGGTGCGGGTTCAGACCCATCGTTTCGGTGTCGATAGCGACAACTTTGCCAAGATCAAGCCCGTCAGGCAGGTCACGGTGGTGCAGCGTGTTGGTCAAGTTTATCCCCTTGTCGTCCTGCAGGTCGGTTTTCCGAGGCGGGGAAATCGGGGGTTTGGTGCCCAGGAGATGGTCCCTTTATTGGCGTTCAACAGCTTGAATATAAACCATAAAACGGTTTCGATAATCGCCTGATACCCACATTTCTACCCGAGGACTATTTTGCTTTAGAGGTTCGAGCCCTACCATTCCCAACCCCATAAATTTGGCATAGTCGGCGGTGCTGCCATCGTCAAGTTCGCTTCCTGTCCCAGAATACAAGCTTCGCCCTTTGCTTGGTCTGCGCGACGCTCAAATTATCTTATGCTGACAAATAGACTCACTGTTTAAGCATCTCTGCGAGGCTCCAAGGCCAGCGCTCCATAAACCGTTCAAAGGGTGGGATTGAAATGATCTGCAAGTCTCCAATAAAGAGGGCTTTTCAGAAATCCAGTGAAAATCTGGGCCTCGTCCCCGGCGCGCTGGAAAGATGGGCCGCCTTCTGCGTTGGAGCATGGGCCTATAAGTCTACCATTGTCGAACCTAGATTCTTGTCAACCCTAGGGAATCGTGATGCTCTTCAATCATGGAGAGATCGAGATCCGGATACTTTCAATACGCCAGCTAAAGGAGTTAGTTTTGTACTCACCACAACACATCGTACGCTTGGAGAAGGCTGGTCTATTCCCACTGCGGGTACAGCTTCGCCCAAACCGAGTGGAATGGGTTGAGGAAGAAGTGTTGAATTGGCTTCCGAGGCGATTGGATGGTCGAGAGGTTTCCGACCGACACTCCTGATCTCATGACTTGGGTGGTCGGGCGTGCACAGCTCGATCACCCAACCTGAAATTCTAGCCCACAGAAGATGTTCCATAACAAAGTTCGAACCGATCTCACCGAGCCCGATGCGACGCATCAGAATTGCGCGTAACCTGCGACAAGAATACAGTGTAGCATAGTTTTCGTGGGATATGGCGGGGTTCTCGTTGTGAAGATTGGTTATTGAAGCGGTACCAAACTGGTCGACTTCTAGGCGTTCGATCGAATGGACAGAGCGTTCGGCGTCGCGCGCGAAATTCTACGGGCTCGCGCCCGAGTTGGGACAATTCGGAGCGGCTGAAGTTGCGGTCGGCGGAGAAGGCGATCTTAGAATGGGTGAACGGGAAGGTGGCGCACGGAGGATGACGGACCTTTGAGACAGGTATTCTTCGTGTTGATCTTAGCATGTGCAAGCGCGATTGGGGCGCTCTACATTGAGTTTCAGTTGCGTTTGGAGACATCCGAGGCTTTGGAGCATCAGCCGCGCACGGGTGTGGTCTTTACCGGGCAGTTTGAACGGATACAGTTTGGATTGAGCCTTCTGAAAGAGAGTGAAATTGATCGGCTATTTGTCTCTGGGGTCAATTCTGGGGCGGGTCTTGATCGTGATCGTTTTGATGGTCAGTTTGAGCTATCACCTGAGTTGAAGGCGGCCCGGGTCGCCGGTCATATTGTTTTGGCCGATGATGCAAACACGACTTTAGAGAATGCAATCGAGACATTCTGCTGGATAGCGATTCAAGCTGATGTGCAGGCCGTGACGCTTGTCACCTCTCGTCACCATATGCCGCGGGCCTCGCTTGCTTTGGAGAGAGCGCTGCCTGCCGGTTTTCTTGTCGCACGCGTAGTGTCCGGCACTCAGGCCAGATCTGAGCGGTCCGCGTTGTTGCAAGAATTCCCAAGATTTGTTGCGACATGGATCGTCACGCTTGGCTCATTTGCTCTATGGACGGCAGAGCCATCTTTGTTTTGCGAGGAGTGAGTTGCAAGCCCCCCTGCCAATGAAGTGAGCGCCGAAAAGGGCGCAGTCAGGAGCGGTTGCATGTCATGTGAGAGTTCCCGCATTTCGATAATCTCGCGGGCATGTGTGTTATGCTTAATCAATCCTAGCTCAGCACTCAGGCTGCGCACAGAGCCTCAGCTGACTTGGAGCAAATGCGGTGACGAGCCGGGACTCAGCCGCACAGCCGAGAGGCGCCCCGTCGCATAAGCTCCGGTATCGATATCGATATACCGCGCTGTAACATCGACGACCTCGACGGGAGTGTGGCCGTGTATCACTGTGATCCCATCAGGTGGCGGCCCCTTCATCCCGCGCGACCACATAAGATCTTGCGCAGTTTGCGCCCCAAGCGGTTTGCTAGGGTTGATTCCTGAATGACTTAGGAAGTAGCGATCCCCCAGAAGGATCGCGGCGGGTAGGGACCTCATCCAAGCGATATCCTCGGACGGGAGCAAGGCTCGCATCTTCTGTGCCAACTGCGCCTCGGGCAGATCGAATCCGCCCAACTGTGCTTCCTTCACACTGTAGGATTCCAGAGTGGTACGTCCGCCATAATCGAGCCAACGTATATTGGCGCGGGGCGCGTCGAGAAACTGCAGCATCATCTGCTCGTGGTTGCCCATAAGGGTCAAACGCTGCACGCCCTCAGGCGCTCTACCCATAATATGTCTGATTACGCCGGCGCTATCGGGGCCCCGGTCGATCAGATCACCGACTAAGACGATTAGCACTGGGGTGCCAGCGGCCTCGGCAACGATCTGCGCTTCAAGTTTACGGTAAAGGTCGAGGCAACCGTGGATATCGCCCACCGCATAGGTCAGGGGGGGCATCACGGGCAGACGCAACAACTGCGGCAAAGCATCCCGTCTTTGGGCCGCTCGATTTTTTTGCCCAAACAGGCGTTTGACAAGTCCTCGCACGATGCGCCTAGCCTCCTCGGCAGGGGGATGAAGTGTAAATCTTAGACCTTGTTCTAGCCACCAGCCCATCCAGTGCAAGCCCAGGATCGAGGAGTTGTCGGATTGGTGGTCGTACTGCGGAAATCGCTTACTCTTGGATTCAAACTGACCCACTACCCATCAACTCTATGAGCTGGTCCGCGGGCACGATTGCACCTGACCTGCTCCCCGAAACTTCCGTCACCTTAATGTAGAGTTTGCTCAACCTTTTGAAGGAGCGAACTAATGCGAAAGAGCCGTTTTACTGAAGCACAGATAATTGGGATGATTAAGGTAGCAAGAGGCTGGGATGCCGACTGCTGAGGTGTGTTGTAGGCATGGTCTCAGCCCTGCGTCGTTCTATAAGTTTAGATCCAAATATGGTGGGATGAATGTCTACCTGCACGAATTGCAGGACGGCTTCCAAGCAAAACGCATCATCGACAGCTGGATCGGATTTTACAACGCTGAGCGGCCACATACCGCGCTTGAAAAACGAACGCCCGACGACGCATACTTTGATGCGATACACATGAACCGAGCGGTATGAAACCTAACCCGGATGCACCTTAGCTGAGCCGCAAACCTGTCCTAAAAAGCAGGACCACTTCAGGATGAAGGAGCAGGAAACAAGGATTTCAACTTCACGCGCTTACCGATAGACAATTCGACACCGAGACCGTTTCTGCTTAGGGCGCGCTTATGCATATTTTGATGACTGTGAACGCCGCCTGGAACATCTGGAATTTCCGTCGCCCCTTGCTAGCCGCCTTTCTGACCGAAGGCCATCAAGTCACGGTACTAGCCCCACCCGATGACAGTGTTCCTGATCTGGAGGCGCTGGGATGCATGTTTATCCCGCTTGAGATGAGCGTGAAGGGGCTTAATCCGGTTGAAGATTTCAAGCTCGAACGTCGTTACCGGCGGATCCTGCAAGCCGAACAGCCAGATTTGGTTCTCAGCTACACGATCAAGAATAACATCTTTGGCGCGCGCGCTGCCCAAGTGATGGGGATACCCTTTTTGCCGAACGTGACCGGGCTGGGCACTGCGTTTCTGTCAGGGGGACCTCTGCGGAAGATTGCTGAGGGGCTCTATCGGTGGGCGTTTGGCAAGCTACCGATCATTTTTTTTCAGAACGAAGATGACCGCGCGTTGTTCCTTCACCGTCGTCTAGTGCGCGCTGATCAGGCCTGGCTTCTACCCGGCTCAGGTATTGATCTCACACGCTTCGCGGCTGCCGAGATGCCTGGCTCTGATCTGCCTCCGATCTTTCTGATGATCGCGCGGCTGTTGCGCGACAAAGGCGTGATGGAGTTCGTCGAGGCCGCAAGGAAGGTAAGAGCGCAACACCCCGAGGCCCGGTTTCAGCTTCTGGGGGCGTTGGGGTCTGAGAACCGCACGGCGATCAACGCCACTGCAGTGCAGGCTTGGGTAGAGGAAGGCACCATCGAGTATCTTGGAACCACACCGGATGTACGCCTGCATATCGCGGCGGCGACTTGTGTTGTTCTGCCCTCCTACCGCGAAGGCGCGCCTCGCACTCTGATTGAGGCCGCCGCAATGGCGCGACCGCTGATTGCAACCGACGTGCCGGGGTGTCGCGCGGTGATCGACGGGGATGTATCGGGGTACTTTTGTGCGCCTCAAGATGCGGACAGTCTGGCGGAGGCAATGGTGCGGTTCTTATATCTGCCGCATCCGGCGCAGGTCCTCATGGGGCGGGCGGGGCGTGCTAAGATGGAGCGGGAGTTTGATGAGGCGATTGTACTCGCTGCCTACCAATCAGCCATCATGACGCTGACCAAAGCGAACTAGCGGAATTATGGACACGGTTTTCTTTATTGTCGGCAAACTGGTAGGCGCTTTCATCCGGGTAGATACTTGGATCGTCCTCGCGCTGGGCATGATTGTTCTGGCGCTGCTTTTTCAGCGGCGAAGGCTTGCGATAGGCGTAAGTGCGATGACCTTTGCCGTGCTGTTAGCGTTAACTATTCTACCGCTTGGCGCGTTTCTCCTCCAACCCATCGAAAGAAGGTTCCCTGTAAACCCGCTATTACCGTCTGACAGGGCGGTGAGCGGGTGTCTCAGTTCACACGCTGCAGAGAGTCTGCTTCAACACCAACTCGCGTCTTGCCCCCCATAATCTCCATCAAGACCCAGACACGTTGGTCGGGCGCTACGCGCTCGATCTCGGCAACGGTTGCAGTGAAGGGACCTTTTGTAAGCATCACTTGATCGCCGGGCTTAAAATGTTCGGGTGGCAGCAACTTTCCCTCATCATCACAGCGCTGAATTAGTTCCGTGACTAAATCGAGAGGCACTGTCGCGGGTGCAGCACCAAAGCTGACAAGTCGCGTAATGCCATAGGTGGAGTTCACCTTGCGCCATAAGCCTTCTGAGACGTCTAGCGCGACGAAGATATAGCCAGGAAACAACGGGCGGGTGGTGGTAACGAACTTGCCTTTTCGCTGTTCAGTTTCGTCCCTCATCGGTATGAAGGTGTCGATCCCTTGGCGTTTGAGGTTGCGGCCTGCGATCTGGATGCAATTCGGCTTTAGCTGCGCCAGAAACCAGGCCATGTCTTTGTCTCGAAGCGTCATATTACACCTTCTTCACAATACGTGAGTGCTTGATGTGAACCGAAGGCAAGCACAAGCACTTGTCGGGGCGTGCGAAGGATCTCCGATCTGGGTGCCCGAACTGCAAAAGGCGTAAAAAGAGACTGTTCGCGGGTGCGGCAATGCTATATTGCTCAAACTTGAACGATGTATAAGTTTCATTCTTAGATGCGTTTGGTTTTTGTCCCAAGGCAGCTGTCAGGCAGTCCTTGTGCGGTAGCTGTTCCATCCCTGATGATCACATTGACCCTCGGCGATCTGCATTTTTCATGGCAAGATCGGTTCTGAGGGACATTCAGAACGGGGTGCTGCCATGCTGATCCATCTTCACAAGCAAGCGA
>Ga0163215_100228_pt1 | contig 133435 bp, 125 predicted proteins | sample SynspAceP_FD_185934 | JGI IMG/M metagenome (GOLD analysis project Ga0163215, IMG submission 185934) | Saline lake microbial communities from Ace Lake in Antarctica - Synechococcus sp. Ace-P (Hybrid Assembly) | ecosystem: Environmental > Aquatic > Non-marine Saline and Alkaline > Saline | place...
TCAGGTATTGCGTCAACGATAGAAAAGGTATCAACAATGCCCGCGTTGTTCACCAAAACGTCTAGTGGCCCCCACTTCTGGTCAACGGTTTCAAACAAGCGATCCACTTCTTCAGACTGTCCGACGTCAGCCTGTACCATCACGGCTTGACCGCCTGCCGCCTCGATTTGGCTGACTACTTCATTTGCCGCAGCCTGGTTTTGCAGATAGTTAACCACCACGCGATAACCTCTTGCGGCCGCTAGTTTTGCGGTTTGGGCGCCAATGCCGCGACTCGCGCCGGTGATGAGGATAATTTGTGAAGTCATGATAGTTAGGCCAAAGAAGAAAAGGTGGTGGTCGAGTCATCACTCAGTCGGTCAAAGTGATTCAAAGCGCTTGCGACCGTTTGCGCGTGGATCTTTACGGTGTTTTCTATCACGTTGCCATAGCCACCTGCCATGGCGACAGCAACCGGCAAGCGAAGAGAGGCGGCAAACTCAAAGACGCGCTCATCTCGTTGTCGCAAAGCTTTAAAACTGAGCTTTAGACGACCGAGACGATCGTCCTCGTGAGGATCCGCGCCCGCCAGATAAATCAAAAACTCAGGTTTGAATTGCCGTTCAAGTGTCTCTAACGCCTGCTCGAGCGCGGTCAGGTATTCAAGGTCTTGGCACCCGTCGGGCAGTCCTACGTCGAGATCGCCCGACTCTTTACGAAAGGGGAAGTTTTTATCACCGTGTAGAGAGAGCGTAAATATGGACGCATCTTGCCGCAGTATTGATGCAGTGCCATTGCCTTGATGAACATCTAAATCAATGATGGCAACTCTCAGGCCACGACCGTGCTCTCTTTGAATGACTCGGGCGGCAACGGCGGCATCGTTAAAGACACAAAAGCCACTGCCCTTATTGCGATAGGCGTGGTGTGTGCCGCCAGCCAGATTGACGGCAATGCCTTCATGCCAAGCCGTTCGACTCGCCGCTATCGTCGCGCCCACGGACCGGCGAGACCTCTCGACCATGGCAGGCGTCCAAGGGAAACCGATCTCCCTTTGCTCGGCCTTCTCTAGCGTGCCATTAATCACTCGCTGCACGTAGGTAGGATCGTGAGCGAGCAATAATTCTGTGTCAGAGGCCGCTGGCGCTTGCATCAAAGAGACACCCTCTAATTGACCTACCTGTTCGCGAAGTAACCGATATTTGGACATCGGAAATCGATGTCCTTCAGGTAACGGCAAAACGAAGTGGTCGGTGTAGAAGGTTTTCACAATAGGTGGAATGGCAAATGGGCCAGCAAATGCGTGCCAGGTTAGTCTTTGTTTCTAGTCTTTTGTTTCTTGCCGCTCGCTTGATCAGGTATGCTAAATACTTAGATAAATAGACAAATAGCTGCGGAGCACTGCATCATGACCCATCCTGCTCAGTCTTTCAAGCCCGACTTACCCCAGCCTGACTTACCCCAGTCCGACTCACCCCTGTCCATGGCAAGCGCGCGCTTTCATTCGGTTGCCCGACAGGCAGGTTTGTTGGTGCTTGTCGTGGGAATGGGGCTGGCCATGGTTTCGTTGACCACTCAAGCCCAGCCTGTGGCACCCGGTACGACACAGACTCGTTTTTCCGTATCAGGCTTGACGCAGTTTAAGACGGATCTCGACCAGGGCGGCGACTTTAATTGGTCCGGTTTTAACGCCGGCTTTGGGGTGAATCGCCAATTTAGCTCGGCGCTGAACCTTGGTGTGAATGTGAAATACGGTTACGAAAACTGGTCTTGGTCAGATCCAGCGGCTTTCGGGGGGCAAGCGCCTTGGGGCTCTATCAGCACGCCCGGCGTGGGTTTGAGTATGACCTATGCGCCAAGCTCATCGGTGCAACTTGGCATCAGACCATCCATTGAGTGGGCGGCAGAAGACGGGGTGGGTACGGCTTCATCGGCAATTTATGGTGCGGTTTTTAGCGCGACCAACACGTTTTCGAATGACTTGACGCTCGGTCTAGGGGCAGGTGTCTTTCGAGAGCTAGGAGAGAACCGAGTTTTTCCATTTCTGGCCGTGAACTGGAAAATAAACGATGACTGGACCTTAAAGAATCCGTTGCCGACCGGCCCGGCCGGTGGCGCCGGTTTGGAGCTTGCCTATGAGTTGAACCCTCGCTGGACGCTGAGCGCCGGTGGCGCCTACCGGAACTACCGATTCCGTTTGAACGACTCTGGTCCTTACGCAGGCGGCATCGGACAACACCGGCTCATTCCCGTGTTTGCTCGGGTCAAGTACTCGTTAACACCAGCGACCTCGATTGACTTTTACGCCGTGGCCTCGGCTGGCGGCAAGGTTCAAGTAGAAAACGCGGATGGGGCACAAACCTTGAATACGGGGTATGACACAGGGATTGGGTTGGCTATCAACCTGTCGCACCGTTTCTGATGTCAACGGGTTAACCCCACCCCCCCAAGAATCCTTTCATCCTAGGCTCGTCTAACTGATAAGATCATCAGGCGTTTTTATGTGCCCAGTTTTACGTGCCCAGCCTGCTGGCTAGATGGCAACACTCGACTGATGCTAGAGGAGACCGTATGAAGATCGCAGTGGTAGGCGCCGGACTGATCGGACAAGCATGGGCGATTGTTTTCGCTCGCAGCGGGCATCAAGTCACGCTCTGGGACGGGCATGAGCACGCATTGATTCAAGCGCCGATTGTGATTGCCAAGTTAGTCGCTGATTTACAAGCGGCAGGCTTGGTCCAAGATAGCGCCGCTGTGCTGTCAAACATCACGATCGAGCCCACGCTAGCCGATGCCTTAAAAGGGGCGGGTTACGTTCAAGAGAACTTGCCTGAGCGGTTAGAAATGAAGCTAGAGATCTTTGCCCGGCTTGATGAGTTGGCCGATGAAAACGTTATCTTAGCAAGCTCGACCTCGAGCATTCCTGCCTCGACCTTCACCGAGTCCTTGCCAGGCCGCGCGCGCTGCGTGATTGCTCATCCGGTTAATCCCCCGTATCTTGTGCCTGTGGTTGAGATCTGTGGCGCTCCTTGGACGCACAGCGATACCATCCAGAAAACGCAGGATTTGATGCGGCAAGTCGGGCAAGAGCCGGTCCACATCAAAAAAGAGTTGGAAGGGTTTATCTTGAACCGTTTGCAGGGGGCTTTGCTACGAGAAGCTTTCCGATTGGTTGATGAGGGTTATGTCGACGTGGACGGCCTAGATGCCACGATTAGAGACGGCTTGGGCCTGCGTTGGTCTTTTATGGGGCCGTTTGAAACCATCGATCTCAATGCACCAGACGGCTTGGCCGACTATGCCCAACGCTACGGCCCACTTTATCAGTCGATAGCGACCGAGCAGACAGATACCAGCCCCTGGTCTGACGCACTCATCGCTCAAGTCGACCAAGCGCGTCGAGAAAGATTACCTAAGGAACAACTGGCCGAGCGGCGTATTTGGCGTGACCGTCGATTAATGACCTTGGCTGTTCAACGCATGCAACAACAAGCCAAAGAAACGTAGATTTTGAAGGCCTGATTAAAAATCTTGGAGACATTCAGTGAGAAAAGTCATCATTACTTGTGCACCAACCGGTGCCATCCATACACCTAGCATGTCACCAAACCTGCCCGTGACGGCAGAAGAAATCGCAACCGCAGCGATCGATGCGGCGCAAGCGGGTGCAGCTATTTTGCACCTGCACGCGCGTGATCCTAAAGACGGACGCCCAACACAAGACCCTGATTTTTTCAGGCCGTTTTTGGCTGAAATCAAAGCCAAAACCGATGCCGTGGTCAATATCACCACCGGTGGCAGTCCGCACATGACCGTCCAAGAGCGCATGCGCCCGGCCATGACCTTCAAACCCGAGCTGGCTTCCCTAAATATGGGGTCCATGAATTTCGGACTGTTTCCCATGCTCGAGCGTTTTAAAACTTTCGAACACGAGTGGGAGCGACAGCACCTCGAGAACAGCCGTGATCTTGTCTTTAAAAACACCTATCAAGACATCGAAGCCATTTTGCGCATGGGCGCAGACAATGGAACCCGTTTTGAATTTGAGTGCTATGACATTAGCCACCTCTACAGCTTGTCGCATTTTGTTGAACGCGGCCTGGTCAAAGGACCGATTTTTGTGCAGTCGGTATTTGGTATTTTGGGTGGTATTGGCCCAGACCCTGAGGACTTAATGCACATGCGACGCACCGCTGACCGTTTGTTTGGAGACCGCTATCAGTGGTCTATCTTGGGCGCCGGTCGGCATCAAATCCCATTGGCAACAATTGGCGCGGCCATGGGATCACATGTGCGTGTGGGGTTGGAAGATTCCTTGTGGATTGCCCCCAAGCAATTAGCCGTGTCTAGCGCTGAGCAAGTCACACGCATTCGATCCATTCTTGAAGCGTTGAATTTACAAGTTGCCACGCCAGACGAGGCGCGCACTATCTTGGGTTTAAAAGGCGGTGATCAAGTCGAATTTTAGTCCGCCTCTTAGTCCGTCTATCAGTCCTCTTAGGGGTAATAAACGGAAATGGTCTCAGCGATACAGGCGGGCTTGGGCGCCCCCTGTAATTCAACCGTGGCCTTGAAAGTGCATTCAAAGCCACCGTCGCTGCGTTCATTGATGTTGGCGAGTTCAAATTTTGCCCGTAGTTCGCTGCCAGCAGGCACGGGCGTGAGGAAGCGAACCTTGTTCATGCCGTAATTAACGGCCATGCTTGTTTCGGTTACATCAAAGGTTTTAAAGCGCATGCCGGCGAGCAAAGAAAGCGTTAGGTAGCCGTGGGCAATCGTGGTGCCAAACTTTGATGCCTTGGCTTTTTGTGGATCGACGTGTATCCATTGGAAGTCACCCGTTGCCTCGGCGAACTTGTCGATCCGCGCCTGATCGACTAACCACCACTCACTGACACCGATCTCTGTGCCAACCAGTGATTGTAATTCCGTCAATTTAACTTGCCGCATGAGTGGTACTCCCCTGTAAAGTTTGAATTACGTGCCATCTATACGAAGCATATCTAAAAAACAACAAGGAGATAGGACATGATCACGATCTGGGGGCGAACCAATTCGCTTAACGTACAGAAAGTGTTGTGGGTTTTAGAGGAGCTCAGTTTGCCCTATGAGCGCATAGACGCTGGGCTAACGTATGGGGTAAATGACACGGCAGCCTTCAAAGTCATGAACCCTAACGGTCTGGTCCCCGTTTTGAAGGAAGATGATTTCATTCTGTGGGAGTCGCACGCCATCCTCAGGTACTTAGCCGCGCGCCACGGGCGCGGTACATTGTGGTCAGGTGACGATCGAGTCGCGGCGATTAGCGATCAGTGGCTCGATTGGTGTAGCACCACCGTCTGGCCAAACATGCGCCCCGTGTTTCAGAATTTGGTGCGCACGCCGGCTGACCAACGGGACCACCAAGCGTTGGCTGCAGGCGTAAAGAGTGTTGCCGAGAACTTTTTGATACTCAATAACGCCCTTCAAAACCGTCGCTACATCGCTGGTGAAGCGTTTACGATTGCTGATATTTCGCTGGCCTTGTTAGCCTTTCGTTGGTACAGCCTCGTCAGCGATCGACCGCAGACGCCAGCAGTCGATGCTTGGTTCGAACGGGTATCGGTGCGCGAGGGTTATCGCAAGCATGGTTCGGCACCTTTAACCTAAGCACGTCCATGACCTAGTTAGGGCTACACCTTGAACTGACACGCCTTGAAGGCTTCGGTTGCCTCGAAGCCGGCGGACAGATCAGCGAGTGCAGGATGACGCTGTGCCGAACTGACCTCAGGTAAGGTCGCGGTGATAAATCGATAGCCCACGGCCGCGGTTAAATCAGCCAGCGTTGCTTGACTGACATCAGCAAATCGACCTGCTTTGACCAAGGCTTCGATCTGATCCACCCCTGCCGTTGCTTGTTCAATCAGCGTGTCAAGAAAGGGTTGGTGTATTTTTTCTTGGGGGCGTTTGGTTTTCTCGTAAAGGGTGGCCACCGATTTGTCTAGTGCACTGGTCATGATGCCTGTGCGTTGTAGGACGTCACGCCTGGTTAAGCCATGGGCTGGCAATAGTGTTTGATTGGGCGTGGTCTCTAATAGGTGATCGAGTATCAAGGTGCTTTCGACCAATATCTCGCCGTCATCAAGCACCAAAGCAGGCACTTTAATCATCGGATTGAACGGGCGTATGTCTTCCGCATTTAGAGCCGGCGATAGGGAACGATGCTCGAAGGCGATGTCTAGCCAGTGCAGGGTGACGCCGACGCGGCGCACAAAAGGCGATAGATAGCGGCCAATCAAAATCATGTTGTCTCCGAGTTTGTCGTTATATTCGTACTAAAGTATCCCGCAAAGAATGGGTGACGGCAAATTGTATTTTTTGGGGTTGTTTGAGGGGCAAGGATGAAGCAAAGAACATTGTTGGTCGGTTTGGTGTGTTTGGCGTCAAGTCTGTCTGTCGCATCGTCCATGCCGCAACAGGTGAGGATTGGAGCACTGCCCGATGCCTTTTCAATCGATAGGACGGAAGTGACCGTGGCCCAATTTCGTGCTTACGCCGAGCGCGCGGGTTTGGTCACGGCCGCTGAGCGCGAGGGCGGGGGTTTTGAGTATCGTCTGGGTTGGCAGCGAAGACCAGGGTGGACTTACCAGACCCCTTACGGTGTCGCGGTGGCGCCTGATGAGCCGGCGGTGCATCTCAGTTGGCATGAGGCACGGGGCTATTGCCAAGCCGCCGGGGGTGATTTGCCTCGTCGCGAGCAATGGGAAACGGCCGCCTATCAAGAAATACGTTCCAACCCACCACCACCGTTCATGGCAGGTCAAACCTACGAATACCCAACGGGTGCCGAACCCGATGAGGCCAATACCGTGGGCGATAAGGATGGCTGGGAAAGGCATGCGCCGGTTGCCCAGTTCGAGCCCGGGGTCAATGGTCTTTTTGATATGGGGGCCAATGCATGGGAATGGCTGTTAGATGCCGACACCAATAAGAGGCTCACGGCAGGAGGCTCATGGTGGTATGGGCCGGACAAAATGAAGGCCACCGGTATGCAGTACAAAGCCGCCGATTTTTATGCTGTCTACGTGGGTTTTCGTTGTGTCTATCCTTGAGTGTTGTGACAAGGAAAGTAGCTGAGGTTGTTCTGAGCTTGCTGCTGAGCTTGCTGCTGAGCTTGCTACTGAGGGCACCAAGATTGACAATCAATCACAGCGTCCTCAGTGGGCTTGCTCGTGGCAAATGCTAGGCTCAACAAAAATGAGGGAGCCAATGCGGTTTGCCAGTACTGCCACGGTCGGCTCGGGGCGCCAGTCGGGTCGAGTACGGTCAGGCTAATGGGCCCGGTCACATCGAAAGCAAAAGCATCCAGCCTTGCACTCAGTCCCCAGCCCTCTGCTTTTAGGTAAGCCTCTTTCAAGGTCCAGAGTTTTAAAAAAAGCAGGCCGCGTTGATCGGGCTCACAAGCGGCCAACCGCTCATATTCGTCGCCTGAAAAGTATCGTTGTGCGAGGTCAAGATCGGGTAGGGCGCGGGTGGTGTTTTCTACGTCGATACCCACGGGCTGCTGGCTCACGGCCACGGCCACCTGATCCTCGGTATGACTTAGGTTGAAATGCCATTTATCTTTAGGTTCGACGGCCGCTGGATAGCTAACAAAGGGTTTGCCTTTGTCCGTGGCCTGAAATCTGATCTCACCGGGATGGCAGTCCAAACGTTCGGCCAGCATAAGCCGCTTTAACGCGTGGCTTATCAAATAAGTGTGCTGATGTTTTTGTTGGATAAAGCGGCCCATCAGTTGGCGTTCGTTGTCGTCTAGCAATGCTTCGAGTTCAGAAATCAGAGGCAATTGCTTGATCTGGCTTGGCATCGCATATCGAACCATCACTGTTGGCTGGCTGTGAGAATTCGTTTGCGCTTGCTGGTTTGTGGAAAAACGTGACTTCGGCATGAGGATTCAGTACGCTTTGGGTATTGTTTGCAATCATACGGAGTTTTACGGATGTCTACCCCGATCAATCAAATCACACCCGATTTCTCTGTGGCGCCTCAGCTAAGTCCGTCAGATATGCCTGCTGTCGCAACAGCAGGCTTCAAAAGCGTCATTATCAATCGCCCTGATTACGAAGGTGGCCCCGACCAACCCACAGCACAGGCCGTCTCTGAAGCGGCCCGAGATTCTGGCTTGCGCGTGGCCTATCAGCCCGTTGTGAGTGGTGCAATGACGCCTGAAGACGTGGCGCAATTTGCCGAACTGTTACAAACGTTACCAAGCCCCATTTTGGCGTACTGCCGCTCGGGTACCCGCTGTAGCGTTTTGTTTCAAGCCGCCACAGGCAAAAGCTAAACAATTACCCTAAGGTATACGCGCTCAAAGGTGGTGTTCATATAACCTATGCCTGTAGCGAAGCAATTTGCGCTAGCATGAGAGTGTCACTTGTGTACTTTGTAAGCGATGTAAAAAGATGTAAACAAATTGGTGTCGATTAAACCGAGGGAGAGCTAACCATGTTCAAAAAAATACTGATTCCCACCGATGGCTCTACGCTGTCAGGGCAAGCGGCCAACGCCGGCATTACTTTTGCGCGATCAGTGGGCGCAGAAATTGTCGCCCTCCATGTCGGGCAACCCTTTGCGGCGACAATTGGGTTTGATGGCATGGCAGCCGCTTACGCGATCACCGACGAAGACTACGAGAAAGCAACGGCTGAGCAAGCCCAAAAATATCTGCAAGCGATCACCGATCGGGCTGAAACGGCCGGCGTTAAGATAAGCCATGAATCAGTCACTAACTTTAATGTGGCCGACGGCATTGTGGATGCGGCGCAAACGCATGAATGTGACATGATTTTTATGGGTAGCCACGGTCGCAGTGGCTTGTCCCGTCTGCTTCTTGGCAGTGTGACAGCGAAAGTGTTGTCATTGGCCCATATTGCCGTGTTGGTGTATCGAGTCAAAGAAGACGACTAGTCACATCTAGTCACATGGCGTAAGTCACAAAAGCGGCTCCAAACAAGAACCGCGGCAACCTTCGATCAGGTTGTCGCGGTTTTTTAGTTTCAGTCTTCGATTGTTGGATCAAGCTCGTTGTTAGTGTTTGTGTTTGTGCTTGTTACAAGTTTTGCTCAACGGCTGTCGTTGGCACGGTTGGTTAGAGTGGTTCGAGTGGTTCGAGTGGTTCGATGGTGGCGCATTCTGTGAAGGCCCTGACTTTGCAACGACGGCAGATGTCATGATCCAACTGAGCGAAGATAGTGGCAATCGCTTGCTCTTTGGTCTGAAAAATGTGGTTGGGGCCCAGCCGATCTAAGAACCCTGTGCGCTCCCACATTTTGAGTACCTCTTCGCGCGGTCGATGAAAATACAGATCCCCGCCAGCTGCGAGTCGAGCTTGGCGCTCGTTCTCCCACATTTCAGCGCCTGAGAGGTCAATGAAATTCATGCTGCGTGACATGACTAGCAGGTGTTTAGGGCTGTCCACAGCCTTCCTTAGCGCCGCCAAGTGTGCGGATACATGTGCAGTGGCACCAAAATAAACGGCGCCTTCCATGCGGATCATGGCTAACTGGGGGCAAGCCAGTCTCTCGTCACTTGGGACGTGATCGATGTTTTCTAGGTGTCGCCGAGGGTTTTTTGAAAGAAACCCCATCAATCGAACAGCAGGTTTAGATGTTCGATTTAGGTAGACCAAGAGCGAGAGCAGCGTACCGATCAGGATAGCCATTTCCATGCGCAGGAGTACGGTGGCAGCGGCTGTGGTGGCCGCGATCAGAAATTCGGTGCGTTGCTGGCGCCATAAAGCTTTCCAGCGAGGCAGATCAAACAGTGCCCATGCCACAAGTATTAGCAGGGCGGCAATACCGGCCAAAGGCAAGTAAGACAAGGCACCACCAAACAAGGCGATCGCGGTGATCAAAATCAGTGCACTGGCCACCGCAGCTAGCGGTGTTTTTGCGCCCGCTTCAAAGTTGGGTAGGGATCGATTGAGTGAGCCACAGGAAACGTAACTGGAAAAGAATCCCCCAATGACGTTAGACAAGCCTTGCCCCCAAAACTCCTTATTGGGATCGACGGTTTGTCCAGAACGCACGCCAAGTGCTTTGGCAATCGAGATGGATTGCCCTAGCGCCACGATACTCAGGGCAAAGGCGATACCGAGCAACTCAGACAGTTGATCCCACTTCATGGTCGGGATTTGAAACGAGGGTATGGGCGAAGGAATGTGGCCCACTTGCGACACGGGCGCCCAGCCTAAGGGCGTTAACAGGTGGTTTAAGGCCACGCCCAGAACAGCGCCGATCAGCAGGCCAATCAACATATAGGGCCATCGGGCGCTAAAGAGACGCTTGATAAGCCAAGCGGTGAAAAGGGTGCTCATGCTCACGATCACGCTCGCCCAGCCGATGGCGTCCCACTGATTGGCGTAGGCTGTTGCCGTGGCCCAAGCGCCGCTGGTTTGACCGCCATCAATGCCGAATGCATCGCCTGTGGCGTGCAGCGCGATCAAGATGGCGGCGCCACTCGTAAATCCCCCTAAAACTGCCGGTGAAATGAAGTTGGCTACCATGCCGAGCTTTAAAAGTCCGATGGAGGCCTGAATCAGCCCGACCAAAATGGTGACCACCAGAGCCAACTGAATGTATTGATCGCTGCCGGCGATTGCCAGTGGCGTCAACATGGCGAACAAGGCCAAAGAAATGGCATTGGTCGGGCCAGACAAGACCAATCGGCTAGAACCAAAAAGGGCTGCCACGATACAGGGTACGATAGCCGTGTAGAGACCGTATTGAGGCGGTAATCCCGCTAACAAGGCGAATGCAATGGCTTGTGGCAACACCAGAACGGCACTCAATAACCCCGCCGTGGCGTCTGCCCTGAGGGTATGGGCGGTGACTTCTTGGGTCCAATCGCCCAGCAAGCGCGTCAATAGTGGTGCGGCTGATTTCATAAAAAGTGGTCAGCGATCCATCGAATCAAGGACAAAGGGTACCTAAGTGTCTTATGATACGCCACAGTGATAACCGCCATTGAAATGGCAAAAAAGGAGAAAAGCAAATGACAGTCAAAGTTGGAGATCGCATCCCAGACGGTACATTGACCGAATTCATCGAAACAGAAACCGCTGGATGTTCAGTTGGACCCAATGATTTTGCGGTAGCTGATCTGGTCAAAGGCAAAAAAATCTTGATGTTTGCCCTGCCTGGCGCCTTTACCCCAACTTGCTCAGCCAAGCATGTTCCTGGGTATGTGGAGCACATTGACGCCATTAAAGCCAAGGGCGTTGACGAAGTCTGGTGCGTCGCTGTCAACGATGCGTTTGTGATGGGTGCCTGGGGCCGTGAGCAAGGCGCTGAGGGTAAAGTACGCATGCTCGGTGATGGTTCGGCGACCTGGACCCAAGCCATGGGTTTGACGCTGGATTTGACGGCACGCAACATGGGCGTTCGTTCGCAACGCTATGCGGCCATCATCGATGACGGTGTCATCACCACACTGGCCGTTGAAGAGCCAGGCGCTTTTGAAGCCAGTTCTGCTGAGGCAATGATCAAGCACCTCTAAAACCTCGAGCAACAAGCGTATCATTGGAAAGCCGATCCCGCGGGATCGGCTTTTTGACATTGCTGAGTCCATGTTCGCTACCCTTGCTTCGTTTTCTTCACTGTTTAATTCGACCCTTTTCATGCACCTTGGTGTCGGATTGTTCAATGTCTATATTGGTCTGAAACTAGCCGCTGATGGCGTCAGTGAGCTATGGATCGGTGCGCTCATGTCCGCCTACTACGTCGGTCTGGTGCTTGGTGGACGAATCGGTTACTTGATGATTGTAAGAACGGGCCATGTGCGCGCCTTCGCCGCGGCTGCTGCGGCCTGCTCTGTCATGGTGCTCACAAAAACCTTGATTGATGAGAAATGGGTTTGGTTATGGTTGCGTGCCATTGCTGGCGGTTCGATGGCGGTGCAATTCATTGTGCTTGAGAGCTGGCTCAACGAGCAAATCGAAAACGAAAACCGTGGACGGGTTCTGTCGGTCTATCTGGTCATGTCAGGTCTTGGTATTGCGCTGGGGCAAATGGCGATCATGTTGTACCCCGCGTTGGATCTGCGGCCCCTGACTTTGGTGGCCATTTGTCATGTGGTGGGGTTGATTCCGATTGTCTGGACCGTGCGATTGCACCCAGGCCCGCAGTTGCCGGCGCCTTTGGATTTTGGCTATTTCTTTAAGCGGGCGCCCGCCGCGCTGCTGACGATGTTTTTGGCAGGCAATATTACCTCCGCTTTCTATGCCTTGGCCCCGGTGTATGTCGTGGGCTTGTCCCTGAGTACCGTAGAAGTTGCCAGCTTTATGACGATTGCCGTCATGGCAGGGCTATTGGCTCAATGGCCTATCGGTTGGTTGTCAGACCGAATCAGTCGCAGAAAGCTCATTTTCGGGAACGGTCTCGTACTCAGTTTGGTCACGGTTTTGCTATGGGGCTGGTTAGACGTGCCTTACTGGTTGCTGTTGTCGTTAGCAGCGATCAGCGGACTCGTTCAATTCACGCTCTATGCCATAGGAGGCTCATATGCCAATGACGTGGTGACCGCTGAGCGGCGTGTGGGTTTGAGTGCAGTGCTCTTGATATCTTATGGATTGGGTGCCTGCTTGGGGCCATTGATTTGCGGGTACATCATGCGTCTTGGCGGCGTGGATATGTTTTATGTCTTTATGACGGGTTGCAGCGTGTTGCTCATGCTCAATGCGCGTTTCATCGGACGCACCAATACCAAGACGGCTAGCCCTTAAGCTTGGTTAACTGCGGCGTGATTAACTGCCGACGGGGTAGAGCAGGATGACAAAGCCCGTCACAATCCAAACCACCCGCTTAAGTGGATGACCCGGGGCAATGATGCCGTAGGCGACAAGCGTGGTGGCCAAACCCACTTTCACCATGGCTAACAGGGCGCCTAGCGGGTTTTGCCCCAACGCTATCAAGTCGGGTGTGGAAATCATGGCCAGCGGGATGAGATATAACCCTAAGCCAAGCGCCATCGCTTTCCATGCCACTTTCAACCAATTCTCCTCCACCATCCCAGCGGCAATGAATACCGCACCACATACTGGAGGCGTGATGGTTGATAGGAGCGCAAACCAAAACACAAACAAGTGGGTTTGTAGGGTGCCCAAACCGAGTTCGGTGAGTGCAGGGCCCGCGACCGACACGCAAATCACGTAGGCGGCTGTCGTGGGTACCTCCATGCCCAAAAGCAAACAAGTCAGGGCCGTCAAGAGCACCGCAGGCCACAACAGCCCACCTGATCCTGACAGGATCATGGAGGTGATTTTTATCCCAAGGCCTGTCATCCCTAAAACGCCAATGATGAGCGAAGCACACAAAATGATCGAGGCAATCATGGCGATTTGTCGCCCAGATGTTTCAGCAGCGTGCATCACCCGTTGAGCGGCTTGTCGTGGCTCAAAAGAAAAACGATCATCGGTGAGTAACAGGGCAGCAGCCACAACAATCGCCAAGCAGGCCGCGTATTGGGGGGTGAAATCCAACCCAAACATGCTGTAGAGCAACACGGCAAAAGGCACGGCAAAAAAGCCTGACGTGATCAGGACAATTTTGTTGGCGGGCCTGTCTTCTTTGGACACAGCCGGTAGGTGATAACGTTTGGCAAAGGCATTGATGCCCATCCAAACAGCAAAGAAATACAAGAGGGCGGCTGGCAAGGCGGCCAGCATGATGTCTTCGTATGGCACCCCGGTTAACTCCACCATGACAAAGGCGCCGGCTCCCATGAGCGGGGGCATGATTTGGCCGCCCGATGAGGCAACGGCCTCAACGGCACCCGCTAGCGAACGGGGATAGCCCAAGCGACGCATGGCCGGTAAAGTAATTGAGCCTGTCGAGGCGACATTGGCTGAGGCTGAGCCAGAAATAGAGCCAAACAGCGCAGATGAGAGGACCGACACCTTTGCGGCGCCGCCGGTTAATCGACCCGCGACAGCCGCTGCGATGTTCATGAACCCGGAACCCGCTTGCCCGGCGTTCAATACCGCTCCAAAAATCACAAAAATGGCGACGATGGTGACCGACACCCCTGTCAGGCTGCCCCAGAGACCACCTTCGGTAATGGTTAAGGTTCCTAAGAAACTAGTCAGTGGCATGCCGGCGTGGCCAAACTCGCCAGGGATGTAATTTCCAAACAAGCCGTAGAGCAACATCAAGGCCGCGATCAAGGGTAGGGGCCAGCCCACTGCGCGACGGGCCATATCGATGGCCGATAACACCAAAACAATCGCAAGCAGCGTTTGCCAAGGCCCGTCGAGACTGCCGTATTGATCGGAGAGTTGGTTCTGTCGCAGGGCGACCCAAGCGCAGCCGATTAGCCCGGCTAAACACACCAACCAACTTAATGCATCGGCCTGTTGGCCTTTTGGCCGCCAGAGAAGCACCCACGGCAGCGCCAAGGCCATGTGAATAGGCCGGCTCACCAAATTGGGGACTAGACCTGCAAAGATCAGCCAGACGTGAAAAGAGATACAGACGATGCCCAGCGTTGGCCAGAAAACGTCTCTAAAACCAAGTTGGGGCATCGTGTTGGGACTAAGAAGAGGGCAGGGTTATTGATTAGCAGCAGTCAGAGGAAACTTATTTTCCTGGTAGTAACGCAGCGCGCCAGGATGGATTTTGCTGGTGATGTTAACCAACATCTCTGGGCTAACGCCTTTCCACCAAGCGGCGCTATTGGCCATCTTATCGCGCTCTTCCCAAAAGGTTTTGGTCAGTTCATAGGCCGTGTCATCACTCATTTGGGTCGTGGTGTAAGCAATCACAGGCAGCGAGGTGGTCTGGATCGGCTCGGTTTGACCGGTGTAGGTGTTCGCGGGGATTGTCACTTTGGCCGCGCCTGTCTGTTCGATTTGCGCATCGCTCATCGACAAAACCACAACAGGCATGCTCGCGGCGGCTTCAATCACGTTTGGCGCAGGAAAGGAGCCTGCTGTCACGAAAGCGTCGATTTGACGGTTCTTCAACGCCGGTACGGCGTTATTAAGTTCGACATTGGCTGTCTTTACCTTCCCATCCAAACCAAACATGCTTAAGTATTTTTCACCTTCGCGTGCAGAGAATGTCCCTTTACCCACCAAAACGGTCTTACCGGCCATCTCATCAAAGGAGGCAATGCCTGCGTCGCCGTGGGCGACAAAGTGCATGGTCAATGAGGGAATGGGAAAGAGTGCGCGGATATCTTTATATTTGGGCGACGGTTTTTTTTCAAAGGGGCCTTTGTCAGCCATCGCGGCAGCGATCAAGGAGGGTGGCGTCGTAAAAACGTAGTTACCCGTGCGTGAGGCCGATTCCATTACGTTTTGAACCGATCCCTGACTTTCTTCGACAGTCACGATGATGTCGCCGTTTGAGCCAGCTTTCATGGCTTGGGCAAGTTCTACGCCCATTTGGTAGTAGGATGAGCCTACTTTTGCTGACTTGTAGGTGATCCTCGTCTCAGCGACCGCGGTACCCAAACCACCCAATAACAGTCCCGCCATGACGGCGGGTGCTATGCGTTTGAAGTTTTTCATTTGAAGTCTCTCCGTGTTGTTATCTGTGTCTGACGACCGCATTATAGGGGAACTGATCAACGGTTCCGCGGGTCGCTGTGGCCAAGACAGTGGCTTGGCGTCAATACGTCAGTCACGGCTGTAAGGATGTGACTATCTAATCATGGCCGTCAATATATAATTAATTTAATTGAATTTGTGGCGCGAGCAGGCGTCAATCTGTATGGCCAGTTCAAGCGGTTGGGTCATATGACCGAGGGCACCACAAATTCACAGCTTGTCGACGGGCGATGTTCACTGATGCAACTTGACGCGGATTTTTCTAACTTTACATGGCGCTTATTCAAGCGTGTTTTGGCGGGAGGGCTAGCAGCCGGTTTGACGGGCTGTATAGGCATGGGCGCGGTCGGCCCAGACTATCAGGAGCCGGCGCCATCGGTGCCGTCTGAGTGGCAAGTATCTTCATTGCCTGGTGATGTGTTTGACCCCACCATGCCGCCATCACTGACTCGATGGTGGCAACAGTTTGGTGATGCAGACTTGGATTGGTTAATTGACACCGCGCTCGCTGACGATTTAAGCATCGCGCAAGCGCGGGCCCGTCTTCAGCAAGTCAGAGCCAACCGCACCCAAGCGGTTAGTGCTTTGTATCCTGAGATTGGTGCTTCTTTGAGGGCGACGCCGACTTATTACGGCGCGCCTGAGTCCGAGCGCCCCGACACCACCCAGTATGACGCCGAGTTTGATGCGGCCTGGGAAATTGATATTTTTGGGGGCACGCGACGATCCATTGAGGCTGCGCAAGCAGATACTCAATCCAGTGAGGCGGCCTTGGCCAATATTCGTGTTTCTGTGGCGGCTGAGGTCGCACAAAACTATGTCGATTTGCGCAATAGTCAAGAGCGGTTATCGATTGCCAAACGAAACATGGCCTTTCAAGCCGAAACACTGCAAATGGCGCTGTGGCGACACCAAGCGGGGCTCGCACGACAAACAGATGTGGCCCAGGCGCGTGCCAGTTTAGAGCAAACGAGGGCCAGCTTGCCAGACTTAGAAATTGAACGCGCCCGCGCCAATAATCGTCTGTCGGTTTTGACGGGGCAGGCCCCAGGGGCGGTCAATCAACGCCTTTCAAATATCAAACCATTGCCCTTGTTACCTGCCACAATCGCCACGGGTATCCCGATGGATGCGCTCACACAACGGCCTGATTTGCGGGTTGCCGAACGTAACTTAGCGGCTGAGACGGCTCGCATCGGTCAGACCATGGCCAAACGCTATCCCAGCTTGAATCTAGGGGGCTCGCTCGGATGGACAGCCTTTACCTTGAGCGGTCTGGGGCCCACCAATTCCTTGATTGGTGTGTTGACGGGTGCGTTAAGCGCGACGCTGTTTGATGGCGGCAGGCTGCGCAGTCAAGTCGACGCTCAAACGGCGGTTCAAGAACAAGCTTTATTGAGCTATGAGCAGACCGTGTTGCAAGTCTTAGAGGAAGTGGAGAACGCCTTGACTTCGCATGCGTTTTCTCGCCAAAGGGTGCAAGCATGGTCTTTTTCTGCACAGGCCTCAGCGAGCGCGGCGCAACAATCGCGGCAGCTGTATCAGTCTGGCTTGGTTGATTTTGAGCAGGTCCTGATCACCGAGCGGTCTCAGCTAAACGCCCAAGAGAGCCTGGCTCTGGCTCAGGCGACTGAATTCATCACATTGATTCAACTTTACAAGGCATTGGGTGGTGGGTGGCAAGACATGCCCGCTGCTGTCGATCAGCCTGTCCTGGATAACACTGCCTCATGAAAACCAATCCCGAATCCCAAACGTCTGTGACGACTGAGCAGCCTGATTTGGCGGCCATCCTGGCCCGCGCTGACACGCCCACGCGGGGCAAACACAAGGTGTTGTGGTGGGGCTTGCTGATGGTGTTGATTGTCGCGGGCCTCTACTTCTGGTGGGCCTGGGCCAGTCAAGCGGACGTTCGTTTCGTGAGTGCACCGGTTACGCGCGGATCCTTGGTCGTCACGGCCACCGCCACCGGCACCCTTCAGCCGACCCGAACCGTCGAGGTGGGTTCTGAATTATCAGGCACTTTAGAGGATGTTTTTGTAGGAGAAAACGATGTGGTACAGGTCGGTGAGCTGCTTGCTGTCTTGGATACCTCAAAACTAAACGACGCCATCGCTAAGTCAGAGGCGTCTTTGTCTTCGGCTCAAGCCCAAGTGCTGCTATCTGATGCGACCGTGGCAGAAACTCGGGCCACTTTAGCGAGGATGCAAGAGGTCTTTAAGATATCCGGTGGCAAGGTGCCCTCAGAGAGTGAGATTGAAGTCGCCGATGCCACGCTCAAGCGAGCGATTGCCAACCGAAGCGTGGCTCAAGCGTCAGTGATGCAAGCCGAGGCAGAAGTCAAGACGAACCAAACCAATGTAAAAAAGGCACAAATCAAGTCGTCAGTTAATGGCGTGGTGCTCACGCGCGAAGTGGAGCCAGGCAACACGGTGGTCGCGGCGATGTCAACGCCCGTGCTCTTCACCATTGCCGAGGATTTGAGCCACATGGAATTGCAGGTGCAAGTCGATGAAGCCGATGTGGCCACGGTGCGGCCGGGTCAGCCAGTGACCTTCACGGTATCGGCTTGGCCAGGCAGACAGTTTCCTGCGAGCATCGAACGGGTCGGCTTAGGGTCAACGACGACAGATAATGTGGTGACCTACAAAACTATTTTGCAGGTCAATAATGATGAATTGGCGCTGCGCCCCGGCATGACCGCAACAGCAACCATCACAACCGCTGAAAGGGAAAGCGTGTTGTTGGTGCCCAATGCGGCTTTGCGTTATCGGCCACCGAGCGTGGCGAATCAGCCAGCACAGGGTCAAGCAAGCACCCAGTCTGAAGTGTGGCGATTGAATGGCGAGCAACCCGAGGCCGTCAATGTCACCGTGGGCATCAGCAATGGGCGTTTGACTGAAGTGTTGTCGGGTGAGCTGACGGCGGGTGACAGGGTGATTGTGGGCCAGGAGAAGCAAGAGTGAGTCCATCGCCAAATACTCAACCCGTCGCACCCAAACAGCCCAAACAACCCGCACAGCCCTTGATTGAGCTGCGAGGCGTCACCAAAACCTATGGCGAAGGGGCGATGGCCTTTGATGCGCTCAAAGGCATTGATCTGACGATTGAGGCGGGTGAATTTGTGGCCATCATGGGGCCTAGTGGGTCAGGGAAATCAACGGCCATGAACTTACTGGGTTGCTTGGATAGTCCCACCAAAGGACAGTATGTCTTGCAGGGTGTGCACGTGGAGCAGTTGACGCGTCAGCAGCGGGCTTTGCTTAGGCGCCACGCCTTGGGCTTTGTGTTCCAAGGGTTCAACTTGCTATCGCGCACGACAGCCCAAGAAAACGTCGAACTGCCTTTGCTTTATCGCGGTGAGCCGGCGGCCGTGCGCCGCGAGAAGGCTAAGCAGGCGCTGGCTAGTGTGGGTTTGGCTGGTTGGGAGACACACACCTCGGCCGAACTGTCAGGCGGTCAACAGCAACGGGTGGCGATCGCCCGTGGCATTGTGACCCACCCATTGGTGCTGCTTGCTGACGAACCCACGGGCAACCTTGACAGCAGTCGCAGTCAAGAGATCATGGGTTTATTGACGACACTCAATCAAACGCGACAGATCACGGTGATTATGGTGACCCATGAGCCTGACATGGCGGCCTACGCTGATCGGGTGATTACCTTCGTGGATGGACAAGTCATTCAGGCCGCCGAGCAATCGACCCTTGGTTCGGGTGGTGTGGGCAGTGTGAGGCGTACCCCATGTGGATAAACGCTTTCCTTCTGGCTTTGCGAGAAATCAGGCGCCATTTGATGCGCTCATTTTTGACAGTGCTTGGGATTGTGATCGGGGTGGCCGCGGTCGTGACGATGGTCACGCTTGGCAATGGTGCCACGGTGATGGTCTCTGAGCGCATCTCAAACTTGGGCAGTAACTTGTTGGTGATGCGCCCTGGCCAACGGCTTGGGGCCGGCAGTGAGCGGGCGGGTTCGCACACCTTTACCGTGCAAGACGCTGAGGCTTTGCAAGAACAAATATTTGGTTTGAAGGCGGTCGCCCCGGCTGTCAGTCGGCCCATCACGCTGGTGGCTGACAATAAAAATTGGTCATCAAGCGTGGTGGGCACAACCAATGATTATCTCATTACTGGGAACTGGACCCTGGCCGACGGTCGTGCTTTCAGCACGGATGAATTGCAGTCGGGACGGTCGGTTTGCGTGATTGGTGAAACCGTTAGGCGCGAACTATTCGGGGCCATCAATCCCGTTGGTGACCGCCTGAGGGTTCGGAATTTCGATTGTCAGATCATTGGCCTATTGGCCACCAAAGGACAAGGTGGTCTGGGCTTGGATCAGGACGATAGGGTTTTGATGCCGCTGCTTACGGCTCAGAGGCGGTTAACAGGTAGTAACAACGTCGACACCATCCTCATGTCGGTCAGTGACGTGGATAACACCCGCCAAATCATTGACGATATTGAAGGGCTGATGCGCGAGCGGCGCAACCTTGCTCAAAACGTTGACAACAACTTCAGTGTCATGGACACGCGACAAATCGCCGAGACGCTATCGGGGACTGTGCGCACGCTCACCGGCCTACTCGGTGCTGTGGCTGCTGTCAGCTTGCTGGTTGGCGGCATTGGCATCATGAACATCATGTTGGTGTCTGTCACTGAACGCACGCGTGAGATTGGGGTGCGTATGGCGATTGGTGCGCTTGAGCGTGAGGTGTTGTTGCAATTCTTGATTGAGGCCGTGGTGTTGTCTGCACTTGGCGGGGTGGCTGGGATTATCTTGGCCTTTGCGGCCTGTTACGGGGTGACCGCGTTAATGGGCATGCCTTTTTTGTTTGACCCCATGGTCAATTTGTTGGCCTTTTTGTTTTCAGCCGCGATTGGGGTGATCTTCGGATTTGCGCCAGCTAGGCGTGCCGCCCGCTTAGACCCCATCGATGCGTTGCGTCATGAGTAAGTGACGCACGGCGGGTTGAATCTCTTGCCCGGGGTTCGTGCGCCGCGGTATGTTGTCGCATTGAGGGCTGGTTTGCCATATAGGGATGTCATGAAAGAAACCGTACGCATAGGCACAGGCTCGGGATGGTGGGGCGATCGAATCAGCCCAGCAGCAGAGTTAGCCAAACATGGCCAATTGGATTACCTGTGCTTTGAGACCATGGCTGAGGCAACGATTTCTGCGGCGCAAGTGCGCGCCCGTCGTGATCCGAGTTTTGTGGGTCACGACACGTATTTAGAGGAAAGGTTAAGAGCCGTGCTGCCTGCTTGTTTGGCCCACGGCACAAAAATCGTGTCTAACCAAGGTTGGATCAATCCGGATGCCGCTGCCGCGCAAGCGGTGGCTATTTTGAGGGAACTCGGTGCCACAGGGGTGAAGGTGGCGGCCATCAATGGCAGCCTGATCACGGCGCGCGTGCTGTCGCTGACTGAGACCATACTAGAGAACGGCCAACCAACTGAAACCTTGGCTGAAACCCTGATTTCAGCCGAAGTCTATTTGGGTGCCGAACCCATTGTGCAAGCGCTGAATCAAGGCGCTGCGATTGTTTTTACAGGTCGCGTCGCCGATCCTTCCTTGTTTTTGGCACCCTTGATGCATGAGTTTGGCTGGGATAGTTTGGATCATGAACGGCTCGCACGGGGTTCGGCGATCGGTCACTTGTTGGAATGTGGGGCCCAAGTCACGGGCGGTTACTTCGTCGATCCCGGCTTTAAAGATGTCGAGCGGCCATGGGATTTGGGCTTTCCGATTGCTGAGGTGACGCAAGACGGTAGCTGTGTCATTGGTAAATTGGCGAACACAGGTGGTTGCGTGACGTGTCAAACGGTTAAAGAGCAAATGCTTTATGAGGTGCATGATCCGGCCAACTACTTGACCCCTGACGTGACGGTTGATTTCACCACCGCCGTCGTCGAGCAAGTCGGCATCGATCGGGTGCGTGTCTCTGGGGTCTCAGGTAAACCACGCTCACCAACGCTCAAGGTTTCCATGGGATGCCTGGAGGGTTTTGTGGGGGAGGATATGTTTTTTTATGCAGGCCCAGGTGCGCTAAAGCGCGCGGAAATCGCCAAAACCGTCTTGTTAGAACGGTTCAAGATCGTTGACTTACAAGCCGAAGATATACGGATCGATTATTTGGGTTTGAATGCGATTCACGGCCTAGCCACGCCTGATTCGGCGCCCGAGCCCTATGAGGTGGCGGTGCGGGTAGCAGCGCGCACCAAGACGCGTGAAGAAGCCACCAAAGTGGGCCGTGAAGTTGATGGCATGGCGGTTTCAGGTATCGCACACACGGGCAAGCGCGTGCCATTTCAGGATCGGGTGCGAGAGGTCATTGGCATTTGGTCGGCGTTGGTGGCGCGCGACAGCGTCCAGGCCACCGTCAGTATGTCCCGGAGCTAAACCATGAAAGTGACTTTACAACGCGTGGCACACACCCGCTCGGGCGACAAGGGCAACACCTCTAATATTGCCGTATTCGCCTACGAATCGTGTTTTTACGACGTGCTTCGCGAGCAACTAACGGCCGAGCGATTCAAAGCGTTTTATCGCGGCGCCATCAAGGGTGAGGTCACCCGATATGAAGTGGCCAATATCGAGGCATTTAACTTTGTCTGCGAAGGCGCGCTCGGGGGCGGTGTCTCGCGTAACTTGGCGCTAGACAACTATGGCAAAGCTTTGTCAGCGGTTATTCTGGGATTTGAATTAGAGGTCCCAGATGATTGGGCGACGCGCTTGCGCGGTTTGCCTTCAAAAAAAGGGGAGCAGGACTGATGAGTTTTCAAGACATCATCGACACGGTGGCGCAACCAAAGCCTTGGTTGGCACGCGATATCGCCGTTCAAACCCATTGGATTCGAGCGCTTACGTCGACTGAGAAAGAGGGGTTGTTACATGGCTTAGAGGCTTTCAAGGCGTCGGGCAAATCACTTGATGTGTCGAGCGGGGCGGATTTCCCCTTTCAAAACGTACAAACGCTCATTGCCGATATCAATACGCAGCTCTATAGCGGGTATGGCGTGATTGTTTTGAAGCAGTTTCCGATCGAAGGCTTGGATGAGGAATCAATCAAACAACTGTATTGGGGATTTACCAACCATCTGGGTGTGTTGCGTCCACAAGGCAAAGACAGCGCCTTGTTCAATCATGTCAAGAACGCCGGCGGGGTGTATCGAGCGGCAGGCGGGCGGGGTTACAACACCAATGCAGAGTTAGATTTTCATGTCGATTTTTCTGATTTTGTGGGCTTGCTTTGTATTAATGCGGCCAAGTCAGGGGGGATCAGTAAAGCGTGTTCCTCTCGCGCCTTGTTTGAAACCTTAAAGCTAGAGCAGCCGGCGTTGGCCGAGGCATTGATGACGCCGCTCTATTATTCTCGTCAAGACGAGGAGGCAGCCGATGAGTTGCCCTACTACCAGACACCTGTGGTGGCCTGGGAGCAGGGGTGGTTTAGCTGCCGCTACACGCGCAACCACATTCGCTATGCGCATCGCCATGAGGGCGCACAGGCGCCGAGTGACTTGCAAGAGCAGGCCATGGAATGGATCGACCAAGCCGCTCGTTCTGAAAAATTTACGTTTGACATGCAATTGTCGCCGGGAGATTTTCAGTTGTTGAATAATCATGTGGTGTTGCACTCACGCACGGCGTATGAGGATTTTGATGAGCCTGAGCGCAAACGCAGCTTAATGCGCGCTTGGATTGCCACACCCAACAGTCAACCGTTGTCGCCACTGATGCGTGATGCTTTCCACGACCACCGCGCAGGCGCTGTTCGGGGTGGCATCAAGGGTCAAGCCTTTGATGATGAAAAACGCGCCTACACGCGTGCGGCTGCCGCTTTCCATGGCATGTTATTTGAGGGATGAGTGGGTAACGGGTAACGGATCGCGATGACTTAAGCGGCGGTCAAGCCGCCATCGATCACGATCGACCTACCGGTGATCATGCGCGCTACTTGGCATGAACCAATAAAATATCCATTCACACCCATTGTCCATCAGAACCCCGAAGGGCTCACGCCAGTCTTGAGAAATGGGTGTTATTGGGTGTATTATTGGTTCTATGCTTCGCTCTGACAACCTTCAAATCACCCCCGAGATCTTGAGTCTGATCGCTCGGATTGATGAGTTCAAAGGCGCTTGGCGTGCCTTGGGTACCCTTGCGCCTGATCGTCTGTCTGCCTTGCGCAGGGTGGCCACCATCGAGAGCATCGGATCGTCAACCCGTATCGAGGGCAGCAGACTGTCTGACAGGGAGGTTGAGAAGCTGCTTTTCAACCTGGCCATACAGTCGTTCGAGACCCGTGACGAGCAGGAGGTGGCCGGCTACGCGGAACTGATGGACTTGGTCTTTAGCTCTTGGCGGGATATTCCGTTCGACGAAAACCACGTCAAGCAACTGCACCAGATCCTGCTGCGCCACAGTGAAAAGGACTCGCGACACCGTGGACAGTACAAGACCAACTCAAACAGCGTGGCCGCTTTCGATGAAAACGGTGTGCAGATCGGGATCGTGTTCGAGACGGCAAGCCCGTTCGACACGCCGCGTCTGATGACTGAATTGGTTACCTGGGTGAATGGGGAGCGAGACAAGGCGCAGTTACACCCGCTTTTAATCATTGCCATCTTCGTCGTGGTGTTCTTGGAGATCCACCCGTTCCAGGATGGCAATGGCCGCCTCAGTCGTGTTTTGACCACGTTTTTGCTCATTCAGGCAGGCTACGCCTACGTACCCTACAGCTCACTGGAAAGCGTGATTGAGCTTAATAAAGAGGCGTACTACCTTGCCTTGCGGCAGACGCAAGGGTCCATCCGGACAGATGTTCCCAACTGGCAACCGTGGCTGGTTTTCTTCTTGCGGTCACTGGCCGAGCAGGTACGGCGGCTGGAAAAGAAGGTAGAGCGCGAGAAGATCGTACTGGCCGCCTTGCCCGAGCTGTCACTGCAGATCGTCGAATTTGCCCGCGAGCACGGGCGCGTCACGATTGGCGATGCGATCAAATTGACGGGTGTCAGCCGAAACACGCTGAAGCAACATTTCCGCAACCTGGTCGAGCGCGGTCATTTGAATCAGCAGGGCAGCGGGCGTGGTGTTTGGTACGAACTCAAGTGATGGGATTGAAGGGTGTTTAATCTGATCGTGTCGGGCGGTGGCTGGAAGCCACATCGTGACTCGTTTGGCAGTGGCCGCGTACTGGAGTACACCGACAACGCCATTGCCCAGCGCTTCATGCCGAAGAAAATTCTGGATATCAATGCGGTGGCAAAACTGCCTACATTGTTTATGTCCGAGACTCAGGGCGCAGGAAGCCAGGTTGCGCATGTCGGAACCATCACGCCGCTCAAACTTTCCGGCACAGATTTTCAAATTGGATATGCGGTTGATCCCGCCACCCGTCCGATTCCGAATTCTTCCTGACTTCTGCCAACTACCACAAGAGTTACTGAGCCCGTAGAGGTAGTCTTTATATTTCTTGGGGTTGGGTTTTTTGAGTGCGCGATAAAACGCACTGATTTGCAGAAGTCAGGAAAAACGCGCATACACACGCGCTGCATCGGCTTTTCATGGCATGTTATTTGAGGGATGAGTGGGTAACGGGTAACGGATCGCGATGACTTAAGCGGCGGTCCAGCCGCCATCGATCACGATCGAACTACCGGTGATCATGCGCGCTGCAGGGCTCGCCAGAAAAACCACGGCGCCCATGATGTCAGCCGGAGAAGCAATATCGCCCAGGGCTATTTTGGATAGCACCTTGGCTTTGAACGCTTTGTCTTCAAACAGTTTTTTGGTCATCTGCGTTTCAATGAAAGTGGGGCAGATGGTGTTGACTCTGATTTTTTCGTCGCCCAAGTCCCAAGCCAGGGCTTTGGTCATGCCTTCGACCGCATGTTTGCTAGCGCAATAAACCGCTCGGTCGCGCGCGCCCACTAAGCCCATCTGTGAAGAAATGTTGATGATGCTGGCACCTTCTCCACCGACGCGGGGCTGGAGCGCAAACGCCCGGCACGCGGTCAACACAGACGTCACGTTGAGTTCAATCACATCGTCAATGTCTTGGTTGGATATGTCGCGGATATGGCCTGGTCGGTTGGTGCCGGCGTTATTGACCAGGATGTCAAAAGCGGGGTGGCTTTCAAAAAACCGATTTACGGCCTCGATGTCGGTCAGCTCCAGTGATTCGAAGGTGATGGTCACATCTGGATGGGCTTGGCCAACGGCTTTGGCTGCCTCGGCCAGTGGCAATGGGTCACGCGCCACCATCAACACGTCGGCGCCACTTTCGGCCAGCGCGTGGGCGCAGGCGAGTCCGATCCCACGGCTCGCGCCAGTCACCAAGGCTTTTTTGCCATCTAACCGCATGCTAGGGGTTTTCATGAGATGTCTCCTGTTGAAAGCGGATAGAGGGATATCGGTGAAAGGACAGCGGACTGAACCGAAGCCCTCCACTAGGCTTGCACATTATCACCAAAGCCAACCAGGGGTGTGCGCTGAACCAATACGGCTCTAGAATAATAGGAACAGTTGTAACAGTCAGAACAGTTAGAGCAGTTAGAACAGATTTATGGGCATCAGTCTTGCAAAAGGACAATGAATGAAGGAAAACGAATGAATTTGCCGGATTACTACGCCACACTAGGCGTGTCTAAAACTGCGACTGCTGATGAGATAAAGAAGGCTTATCGACGCTTGGCCAGAAAGTTTCACCCCGACGTCAGTAAAGAGCCTGACGCGGCCAACAAGATGACCTCCTTGAATGAGGCCAATGAGGTGTTGTCTGACCCAGAAAAGCGCAAAGTCTATGACCAGATCGGCCATCAAGCGTGGGCGAAGGGCGTGCGCAGTGCTGAGGACGTTCGGCCACCAACCGGTTGGAATCAAGGTTATGAACAATCGGCTGGACCCTCTGGGTTTGGTCAGGATCGCAGTGAGTTTTTTGAAGAGATTTTTGGTCGGGCGGCCCACGAAAGATCGCGACACCAATCCTATCGGTCGGGGCAGGGCCCTGATCGATGGGACGGGCAAGACCAGCACGCTGATATCGCACTGACATTGCGTGACGCTTACCAAGGGGCTCGTCGTGCCTTGCAACTCGGTGGGTATCAGATGGATGAGCAGGGTCAGGTGGCCCCTCAAAACCGAACGCTTGAAGTGACGATCCCAGCGGGCGTTTCTCAAGGCCAGTTGATTAGATTGTCAGGTCAAGGTGGCGCGGGCTTTGGTGGCGGCAAAGCGGGTGACTTATTTCTGCGCGTGCACATCGAACCTGAGCAAGGGGTGTTGGTGGACGGCCGTGATGTCACCATGCCTGTTTTTGTGACGCCTTGGGAAGCGGCGTTAGGCGCCCTGGTTGAGGTGAGTACGCCAGGAGGTGCGCTTTCGGTGACGATTCCTGAGGGCTCGGTGGCCGGAAGACGGCTGCGCTTAAAGGGCAAAGGTATTCCAGGCGGTCGTGGTGGGGCTGTGGCAGGTGACCTCTATCTGGAACTTAAAATCGCGGTACCGAGCGCGGTAACAGATGAACAAAAGAAAGCGTGGCAAGCCTTGGCTGATAGTTACCCCGGCTTTGATCCACGAACCCATTAAACAGGGAGACGACATCATGACGAATCAATCAACTAGCCATTCGGCCGATGCGGTTCAAATGCTTGAGGCAGAAGCGCTGCCAGTCGAAGAAATCGCGCGCTTGTGTTGCGTGTCCATGGAATGGTTAGAGGCACGTATCGAGCAAGAGATTATTTATGCCGTGAGACGCGATGGCCGATATTACCTATCTGGCGCAATGGTGTATCGCGTGCAACAAGTCGCCAAGATAGAGCAGACCTACGAGGCCGACCCTCAGCTTGCGGCACTGGTGGCTGATTTGATGCACGAGGTGCAGCAGTTACGCCGCCAGCTCAATCGTTGAGGCTGAAGGGGAAAAGAGAGACTTAAAAAGAGGCGTGAAAACACAGGCCCAAAAAAGTCGTGGCGGTGGTGTTGCTTTGGTTTGGTTGTCACGGCCCTTGCTCAAGGCGCGGGCGCAGACTAGTATTCGCTTAGTGATCTGGGGGTCTTAGCCCCACGGCACCAACCAATGGAGACGACATGACAACAGTGGCTTTTGTGGGTCTGGGTGCGATGGGGTTGCCGATGGCGCTCAATTTGCTCGCCGAGGGATTTGATGTGCGCGGTTGCGACGTCAATGAGCAGGCTCGCGAGCGCTTGGAGGCGGCCGGCGGCGTTTTTAAATCGTCTCCGAGCGCGGCGGCCGAGAACGCTGATGTGCTGGTGCTCATGGTCGTTAACGCCAAGCAAGTGGAACAAGTGCTGTTTGAAAGTCAGGCGCTTGACGCGCTAAAGCCAGGTGCCACCGTGATGGTCATGGCCACCTGCGCGCAGGCGGCGGTGCAAGCGATTGCCGCGCGTGTCGAGGCTAGTGCACGCCACTACATAGACGCACCGGTCTCTGGCGGTGTGGTGGGCGCCGAGTCCGGTGGCCTGACGATTATGGTTGCCTGTCCCAAGGCGCTCTTTGAGGCCAACCAGGCGGTCTTAAAGGTCATGGGAGAGCGTATCTTTCATGTGGGCGAACGCGCCGGCCAAGGTGCCATGGTCAAGACCATCAACCAGCTGTTGTGCGGCGTGCATATTGCCGTCGCTGCCGAGGCATTTGCCATGGCCGAGAAGGCAGGCATCGAGCTCGACACCTTATTGGAGATCATGTCGGGCTCAGCGGCTTCGAGCTGGATGCTTCAAAACCGCGGCCCACGTATGTTGCAAGCACAGCCGCCGGTCACGAGCGCTGTTGATATTTTTGTTAAAGACCTAGGTATCGTCTTGCAAACGGGTCAGGATCTTAAAGCGGTCGCGCCGATCGCGGCGGCCGCTCATCAGATGTATATCGCAAGTTCGGCACGCGGCGAGGGTAAAGTCGACGATAGTCAGATTATCCGCACGTATCGGGCCTTGAACCAAGGGCCTGACGCCGAGGAATCAAGCAAGTAGGGTTGATGGTGTGGTTGCGTCGTTGCGTGGTTGCGTGGTGGGATGGCAGGGTGGCAGTGGGCTTAGGTGTCAACACTGGTTAATTTCGGCCGCTTTTTCGCGGTACATTTTGTCCCATGATTAATGGGAAATAGTCTTCTTTCAATGGGTTTTGGTTGTAATTTCTATCACCATTTCTTCCATCAATCGAGCTATAATAGTCATTTAAGTGTTTATTAAATAAATAATATGACGTTAAATGCTATTTAAATGTCCTTTATATTAAATCTCCCTTCGGAGATCCAAGCAGAGCTTGGCCAGCGGCTTCGTGTGCATCGGCTGGCACAGGCCTTGTCTCAGGAAGCGCTTGCCAGTATGGCTGGTTTGTCGCTCGGTGCCGTTCGTAAGTTAGAGCGTGATGGCCAGTGTTCGCTTGCGACTTTTATTCGTGCGGCGCAAACGCTTGGACTGACGCAGGCGCTTGACCCATTGTTTGATATGCCGCATCAACCGGTATCGATAGCCCAAGCCGAACGTGCCGAGCAAGCCAGTAAGCGCCAGCGAGCGCCAAGCAAGCGTTTCAAGCCTGCTGGCCAACGGGTCAGTCGGGTTGGGGGCCAGTCATGAAACGGCTCGACATCTACTTCAGCGGCTGGTCAGAGGACTGGTTGCTAGGCTCGCTTGCTGACACGGGCGAGACGGTTTTGTTCGAGTACTCTCGCGAGGCACTTGATCAAGGACTAGAGCTCTCGCCACTGAACTTGAGGCTGCGACCACAGGCATTTGATCGGTTCCCTAGCCACCTGTATCGACTGCCAGGCCTTCTAGCTGACAGCCTACCCGATGGTTGGGGCTTGATGCTGATGGATCGGTTGTTTCGTCAGCGAGGCCTGCGTAACGCCAGCCCTTTGGATAGGCTTGCGTTTATCGGGGATCGCGCGATGGGTGCTTTGAGGTTTGTTCCTGCCGACAGCAGTGAGCAAGTCGTGGATTGGGGATTAAAAGAGCTGGCGGTACAAACGACGCTACTAGTCGATGAGAATCCGCAGGCAGCGTTATGGGAACTGGCTTTTCTGGGATGTTCTCCTCAAGGTGCACGTCCTAAGGCTTTGGTACAGTTTGATGTCAACAGTAATCGCGTCAGCACAGTTGCTGGTGCGCCAGGTGAACCCTGGCTGATAAAGTTCCCTGCACAAGGCGAACATAAGGAAGTGTGTGCGCTAGAGCAGCTTTATGCAGAGCTTGCGCGTGACTGTGGGTTGGACGTGTCACCAAGCCAATGGTTTGACATCAATGACGACATGGCGGCATTTGGCACGCAACGGTTCGACCGAATCGATGGCAAGCGTATGGCTTGTCATAGCCTAGCGGGCCTATTGCATGCCGATTTCAGGGTGCCAGGTTCGGTTGATTACACCGCATTTCTGAGAGCGACTCGCGTCTTGACGCGAGATGAAAAAGAAGTTGAAAAGGCTTTCGCTAGGGCGGTGTTCAATGTGCTGTTTCATAACCGTGATGATCACCCCAAGAATTTTTCATGGCGCTTGGGCGAGGATCGTCGTTGGCGTCTTGCCCCGGCGTTTGACTTGACCTTCACCGATGGTCCAATGGGTCAGCACCACATGGATGTGTGTGGCCAAGCACAGCACATAGGGCGCGACCATTTACTGGCACTTGCCAAAGAAGGTGGGGTTTCTGGCACACACGCAAAAAGGACGATCGAACGAATGCTGGATCAGGTGCCAGGTTTTAAGGCCCGGGCACAAGCGTTTGCGATCCGCAAGGCTACCGTTGATCAGGTTGCTAATGTGATTGACGCCTGCGCCGCGCTGATACGAGGGGTATAGACATGGAAGCTGTCTGAAGTCTGGGCGATGTCTGTCAAACGATGCAAAGAATTTTGCTTGGTCTGAAGACCCTAGGATAGGCCAAACATGACTACCTGATGAGATAGGTGTGGGGAAAGGTGTAAGGAAAGGTGCGGGGAAAAAATAAAAAGCGCCCTGAAAGGCGCTGAGTCACTGCTATTAATTGTTGCTCTTAGTTATTTCGCTTGATCAATAATGTTAATCATATTGACTTCGTGGCGGAGCGGACGGGACTCGAACCCGCGACCCCCGGCGTGACAGGCCGGTATTCTAACCAACTGAACTACCGCTCCGCAGCGGCACTAAAATCTTGGCGTCCCCAAGGGGATTCGAACCCCTGTACCCACCGTGAAAGGGTGGTGTCCTAGGCCTCTAGACGATGGGGACTTGGACTGATCTAAAACATACTTCGCTGGTGGAGGTAAGCGGGATCGAACCGCTGACCTCTTGCATGCCATGCAAGCGCTCTCCCAGCTGAGCTATACCCCCCAGCACGCAAAAGATACGTCTTGCGACCTCTCGAATATAAAAAGATCGGCTGGTGTTGTTAGCACCGTATTCTTGCGAAGAACGAAATTATGCATGAATTGTGGCCGGTTGGCAAACGCAAAAGGCTCAGTCATGCGGATCTTGTCTAAATGGCGACTGCAAAGAGGCCGCATATGCGGCGTTACCTGCACGCTCTTGTGCCAAATAGTTTTCAACGGCCTCAAAAAACCCTGGGTGAGCAAGCCAATGTGCTGACTGCGTTTGCACCGGCACAAATCCACGAGCCATCTTGTGTTCGCCTTGCGCGCCACCCTCAATCATGCTGATATTGTTGTCGATCGCCCACTGAATAGGGGTGTAGTACGCCACCTCAAAATGAAGGCAGTCAATGTATTCCAGGCCACCCCAGTAGCGACCATACAACTTGGATTTTGTCTGGCCGGTGATCGGGTCTTGAATATGATCAAGGAACAACAAAGCACTGGCCAGTTCTCTTTCGTCTTTTTTGGCCAGAACCAGTAGGCAGTTATTTGGGTCGATGGCACTGAAGAACTCGGGCGTTAGATAAGGCGGATTGCCTCTCATCGCATAGGTGTTTGCATAGCATCGATAAAAAAACGCCAAATCGTCAGGGGTGATTTGAGCGCCCGTCTTGGTTTGAACCGTGACCCCCGCTTGGCTGACCTTACGGCGTTCGGCGCGTATTTTTTTACGTTTTGGTTGGGTCAAACTCGCCAGAAAATCATCAAATGACGCCCACTGGGCGTTGATCCAGTGAAATTGTGTGTGTGTTCGAGCCAGTGCGCCGGCTTTTACCAACGACTGCTGATCTTGGACCGAGGTATAGAGCACATGTAGTGAGGACAGTTCGGTGGCCTGTGCAAACTGCAAAAGCGCTTGGGCGGCTGCATCCCGATGACTGGCGTCAGTTAACAGACGGGGCCCCGTGACGGGCGTGAAGGGGATGCCAGAAAACCACTTGGGATAATATTCCAAGCCGTTGCGTTGATAGGCGTCAGCCCAAGCCCAATCAAACACAAATTCGCCGTAGGAATGCCCTTTGACATACAAAGGCACGACCGCCACGATTTCGGTGGGCTCAGAGGATGCCGCTGAGCCGGTTTCAACCACCAAGTGTTGGGGTTGCCAGCCAGTTTTTGGGGCGACGCTGCCTGACGACTCAAACGCCTTTAAAAACTGGTGCGAACTCAAGCACCCGCCACCGGCCTGGGCGTTTAATCGATCCCACAGGGCCGCGTCGATTTCATCGATAGCCGTGAGCGCGCGAACAGATAGCGTGGGCGTCATATTTAACTTGAAAGGGATGAGGGGCGTCGACCATGTCGCCGACGTCGACTGACAAAAGCCAAGGTCAGCATGCCGCAGATCAGCCATAAGACGGGGTAGTCTCCCCAACGGGCATAGGGAGTCAAGCCTGTGCGCCCTTGTATTTGTATGTCAACGTAACCGGCCACCATAGGCGGTAGAACGGCGATGACGTTGCCGAATGCATCGATGGCACCTGTCATGCCGGTATTGGTTGAACGCAGCACGGGCCGTTGTGTCTCGATGGCACGCAAGCGTGCCATTTGCCAGTGCTGGCGCAAGGCCATGCTGTCGCCAAACCATCCCAGATTACTAAAGTTCGCCAAGATCGTCGCGCCTTGCCTGACCGCAGGCAGCAGTTCATGGCCAAACACATCCTCGTAGCAGATGTTGGCGGCGATCGATTGATCTTTGATCGCAAACGGGAGCTGGCCAGCGGAGCCGCGCGTGAAATCACCAAGAGGAATCTGCATCAAATCAACAAACCAACGAAAACCCCAAGGCACAAACTCACCAAACGGCACCAAATGACGCTTGTTGTATTGCTGGCTGGCCTGCCCCTTGGCCAAGTCTGGCCACGCGTCTGTGGCTTGGATAGCGATCACGCTGTTGGTGTATTCGCGCACTTGGCTATCAAACAAAGGGATACCGATTAAGACCGTGCTTTGATCGCGTTGCGCCAGAGCGAGCCAGTCTTGCCAAATGGTGGGGTCAATTTGCTGCGCAAATCGGTTCATGGCCGTTTCCGGTAGCAACACCACCTCGGGCACTGGCTTGGACTCGGGTTGGGACTGAAGCTCGGGCTGGTTTGTCGTTGCATTCGTTTCAGCACGATGCGCCGCCAAGTCCAAGTGATGTTGGGCGGCGTCGTTAAACATGTGATCTGCAAACTTGATGCCTTGATCAATGTTTCCCTGCACCAAGCGCACAGTCAATGATTTGCCAGCTGCTTCGGTGAAGGATGTTTGTTGCAGTGAAGCGCCAATGAATACCAATAGGATGGCCAGCGCAATCGCCATCCCTCGTTTTGGGGTGAAAGTTGATTTGTTCTGTTTCGCTTCCGCAGCGAGCGTGGCAGCCACAGCCCCGCTCACCCAAGCCGTGACAAACGTTGTGCCATAGGCACCCCCCACCGTCGCCCAGCCTGCTAGCCAGCCATTGGTTTGGCCGTAGGCGGTGTTAAGCCAAGGAAAGCCGGTTAATAAGCTGCCACGCAGCCATTCGGCCAAGGTCCAGGCGGCCGCCCAAATGCTTGCTTGGGCGATCAAAGCCCACGGGCTCAGCGCAACGGTGTGCTCGGTGGGCTCTCGTCTGAGTGCAAAGGCCAGCGCACTGGCCAAGGCCGGGAAGAGGGCGAGATACGCCGCAAAGCCCAACAAAGCCAGCACCGCTAAAACCAGCGGCATCTGGCCATAAACATGCATGCTGATGGTGAGCCAATACAGTCCAAGGCCGAAGCCGGCTAAACCGAATAAAAAACCGGTCAACGCACTTTGCTTGAGTGAGGATGACTGCCAGACCTGGTGGGCTAAGCCTGCCAAAAGCACAAACTGAACCCAAGGCAAGGCAAACGCTTGAATCGGACCCGGCGCAAAAGTCAGGGCATACAGGGTGCCTAGAAGCAGGGTGACGAGGTGGCGTTTTTGAAACAAGACCGTTGCCCTTAAGGCGCTTGGTCAGTCACGCGGGGTTTTAACGGCGGAAGGCGCCTGACGCGGACCCATAGCGCACGCCTGGCATCTGCGCGCAATATGTCAAACTGTAAATCGTTGAGATTATGTCGATCGCCACGCCTAGGTATGCGTCCGAGTTCGTGAGTCAGCCAACCGCCCAACGTGTCGTAATCCCCTGCGGGTATCTCACACTCGAGCGACTGTTCGAGAGACTCGAGCGCCGTGGTGGCCATCACCCGCCACGTGTTGTGGCCGTCGGGGAAAATGGTTTGTTCGCTATCGTCAAACTCGTCCTCAATCGCGCCCACAATTTGCTCGAGGACGTCTTCGAGCGTGACCAAACCGCTGATGCCGCCATGTTCGTCGATCACAATGGCGATATGGTTACGGTGGCTGCGGAACTCTTGTAGCAGCACGTTAACGCGCTTGGTCTCAGGGATAAAGATGGCTGGCCTGACTAAATCTCGCAAGGTCAGTGAGGGATTGAGCATGTAACGCAGCATATCTTTGGTCATAAAAGTACCAATGATATTGTCACGCGTGTCTTCGAATACAGGGAAGCGCGAGTGTGCCATTTCCACTATTTTCGGCAGCAATACCGAAACAGATTCGTCGGCATCAAGCATGTCGATCCGGGCGCGAGGCACCATGATGTCAGCTGCCGTCTTATCTGAGACGGCAAGCGCGCCTTTTAGCATGCTGTAGGCGTTGCCATCAATTAGATCGCGTTCGCGAGCAGCCTCTAAGATCGTGAAAATCCCATCTCTATCCTCTGGTTCGCCACGAACCAGAGACAACAGACGATTGACGAAAGACTCTTTGGGTTTGATTTTTTTGCCTGGTTCGTAGCCAGGCTGACTAGGGTAGGGTTCGGGCATGTTCCGCAGAACTAAGTTGCAATACCATTAGGATAACCGAAAGTGAGCCGCTTGCCAGCTGTGATGGTCCGATTTAGATGATCCATTTCAACAATGTTGAGTGTGCTATCAAGGTGCAGTTTGCGTGCGGTACGGATCAGCAACCGAGAATTGGGCCAAAATAGCCCTTTCTAAAGCCTCCATTTCTGTGGCATCGCTGGCTTTGATGTGGTCATAGCCCAACGCATGTAGCGTGCCGTGCACCACCAGATGGGCGGCATGATCAAGATAAGCTTTGCCTTGTTCGCGAGCCTCTTGTTTGAGTACATCGGTGCAAATGACAACATCAGCTGCCCATTCGCCACCAATCGCGGGGTCGTGATAAGCAAAGGTCAGGACATTGGTCGCCTTATTTTTGGATCGATAGGCGTTATTTAGTGTTTGGCTCTCAGCGGCATTGACCAATCGCAGGGTGATTTGGGCGGTCGCTGAGGGTTCGCAGGGCTCGACAGCCACCCAATCCAAAGTCTTTTGTACCCATCGCCTCAAGCGCCAGCGCGACAGCTGTTCATCTTTGACCGCATACTGCACAGTCAAAGCCAACCGCACAGGGCCGTTTGGCTTAGGTTTGGGCGGTGTTGTTGTTTTCATAGGCGTCAACAATTCTCGCCACCAAAGGATGTCGAACCACGTCACGGCTGGTGAAGCGGGTGATGGCAATCCCTTGGATATCAGCGAGCACTTCGAGGGCGTTAGCCAACCCGCTGGGTTGGCCTTTAGGTAAGTCGACCTGTGAGGGGTCACCGTTAACCACCGCCTTACTGCCAAACCCAATGCGAGTAAGAAACATCTTCATCTGCTCTGGGGTTGTGTTTTGGGCTTCGTCTAGGATGACAAAAGCGTTGTTTAATGTGCGGCCACGCATGTAGGCCAGCGGGGCAATCTCGATGGTCTGCTTTTCAAATAAACGCTGTACCTTTTCATAGCCCATCAAGTCATAGAGGGCATCGTAGAGCGGACGCAGATAAGGGTCGACCTTTTGAGCCAAATCCCCAGGTAAGAATCCCAACCTCTCTCCCGCCTCAACGGCGGGACGCGTCAATATCAAGCGTTGCACGTTGTCTCGCTCAAGGGCATCGATCGCACAAGCCACGGCGAGCCATGTCTTACCCGTGCCTGCAAGGCCGGTCCCAAATGTGATGTCGTGTTTGAGGATTTGTTCAATGTACTCGGCTTGGACGGGCGTTCGTGGCTTTAAATCATGACGACGCGTGTGCAACTGATAGGCGTGGGCGCTCGCGGCTGTGATGCGATTAGGGCTTGCGGATTGCTGCGCTTTGACTTGGACGATACCCAGCTGTATTTCATCAATGGATAACTCTTGGCGCAATGCTTGCGCGTGGAATGTTTTGACCATTGCCATCGCTTGACGAGCGGCCTGGCCATTGATCTCGAAGGCAAACCCGCGATGTCCGATTGAAACCGATAGGGCTTGGCTGATTTGTCGCAGATTCTCATCGAGTGGACCACACAGTCGAGCCAACTGGGCATTGTCACCGTCAAGCGTAAAACGTTCGCGATCTTGGTTCATGAAGCGTGCGACACTTGGCTCGTCTCGCGGGTCACTACTTCACCACGTAAGCTGTTTGTCAGTACCTCAGTGACCGTGACGTCAATCAAGCTGCCGATCAAGCGAGGCGATGCTTTGAAGTTAACAATTCGATTGTTTTCTGTGCGACCGGTCATCTCTGCGGGATCTCGCCTTGATGGACCTTCGACCAATACTTTGTGTGGCGAGCCAACCATGGCTTGTGCAATCGCCTTGGCTTGGGTATTTATGAGCGATTGCAATTGATGCAATCGCTTTAATTTAAGCGCATCAGGCGTGGTGTCCTCTAAGTCAGCAGCTGGCGTGCCGGGACGTTTGGAATACACAAAAGAAAAAGCCGTATCAAAGCCGACGTCCTCGATCAATTGCAGTGTCTTATCAAAGTCTTGTTCTGTTTCGCCGGGGAAGCCGACGATGAAATCTGACGATAGCGTCATGTTAGGCCGTGCTTGACGCATTCTTCTTGCAATGGATTTGAACTCAAGTGCGGTATAGCCGCGCTTCATGGCCGCCAAAATCCGATCACTACCGGCTTGCACAGGTAAATGCAAAAAAGAAACCACTTTGGGCAAATTCGCGTAAGCATCGATCAGTCGCGAGGTCATTTCTTTTGGGTGCGACGTGGTGTAGCGGATGCGTTCAATGCCCGGGATCTCATGTACGTACTCGAGTAAGGTCGCAAAGTCAGCGATTTCAACGCTGTCGCCCATTTTTCCGAGGTAGGCGTTGACGTTTTGACCCAGCAAAGTGACCTCACGAACGCCTTGATCAGCCAAGTCGGCGACCTCGGTCAGCACGTCTTCAAAAGGCCGTGAAACCTCTTCGCCACGCGTATATGGCACCACGCAGAAGCTACAGTATTTGCTGCAACCTTCCATAATTGACACGAATGCCGTGGGTCCGTCCACGCGGGGCGGGGGGAGATTGTCAAACTTTTCGATCGCAGGAAAGCTGATATCGACTTGCGGTTTGCCTTTGCTTCGTCTTTTAGCGATCAGTTCGGGGAGTCGGTGCAAGGTCTGTGGCCCAAAGACAACGTCCACGTAAGGTGCCCGTTGAATGATTGTGGCGCCTTCTTGACTCGCAACACAACCACCCACGCCGATAATCACGTTAGGATTGATCTCTTTAAAAGCTCTCACCCGCCCGAGGTCTGAGAACACCTTGGATTGCGCTTTTTCACGCACCGAACAGGTGTTAAATAAAATGATATCGGCTTGAGCAGGGTCTTGCGTGAGTGAGACAGGGCCCTCTTTGCCGAGGACATCAAGCATTTTGTCGGAATCGTATTCGTTCATTTGGCACCCGAAGGTGCGAATGAACACTTTTTTGGTGTCTTGAGTCATTGAATTTCGCCGTAACGGAGGTAGAAGCCGCGGGCGCCTGGTTAGTTAAAAATAGTCGGCTGCGTGAAAGCGTCTGCCATCAAGCTAGTTGTCAGAATAAACCTCTTCAACCTCGTCTTCTTTTTTGACTGGCTTGACCAAGTCTTCACGTTTGACGCCTAGCCACAAAGCGATAGAGGCAGCAACAAAGACGGATGAGTAGATACCGAACCAAATGCCGATGGTGAGCGCCAAAGCGAAATAGTGCAGGGTGGGGCCACCAAATATCAACATCGCCAGCACCATCATTTGCGTCGATCCGTGCGTGATGACTGTGCGAGAAATGGTTTGCGTGATGGCACCGTCAATGACCTCACTGACTTCGACGTTTCTTAACCGGCGGAAATTTTCACGGATACGATCCATGATGACCACTGATTCGTTCACTGAGTAGCCGAGTACGGCTAGCACGCCAGCAAGCACTGAGAGCGAAAACTCCCATTGAAACAGCGCGAAAAACCCCAGGATGATCACCACATCGTGCAGGTTAGCGACCACCCCAGCAATCGCAAATTTCCACTCGAAGCGTATCGCCAAATAAATCACGATGCCGATAATCACAAAAAGCAAGGCCAATAGACCGTTTTCCACCAGCTCACGACCAATTTGTGGGCCGACATATTCGACCCGCTGCAACACGATATCGGGTGTTGAAGCTGTTAGAGCAGCCATGAGTACTTGGCTTTGATCGGCTGATGACTGACCCTCGCCGAGCGGCAAACGGATCAAAACGTCGCGTGAAGTGCCAAAGTTTTGTACTTGAAAGTCGGTGTAGCCCAGCGACGCTAACTCACCTCGTATTTCAACCAGTGGGGCGGTATCCGGATATGCCAACTCAATGACTGTGCCACCGGTGAATTCGATAGAGAGGTTAAATCCCCTGATAACGATCAGCACGACAGCCGCCAAAAATACCAACAAGCTGATGATATTGAGCGCCAACCGGTGGCGCATGAAAGGGATCGTACGGGAGATTCTAAAAAATTCCATGGCGGTCTAGTCCTTGGGTTTCCAGACCGTGCCGATCGACAGTCCTTTGAGTTTTTTACGGCCACCATGTGACAAGTTAACCATTGAGCGAACGATCACCACCGCGGTAAACATCGAGGTGAGGATGCCTAGGCAGTGGACCACCGCAAAACCGCGAACGGGTCCCGTGCCAAATATCAACAAGGCAATACCGACAATTAGCGTCGTCAGGTTGGAGTCTAGGATAGTGCCCCAGGCGCGTTCAAAGCCAATTTGAATGGCGTTCTGTGGAGATTCTCCCTTACGTAGTTCTTCTCGAATGCGCTCATTGATCAGCACGTTTGCATCAATGGCCATACCAATCGTGAGCGCAATCGCCGCGATGCCAGGCAGGGTTAGGGTTGCTTGCAACATCGAAAGTAGCGAAAGGAGCAAGAAGACGTTGACAGTCAGGCCGATCGCTGAGAAAAAACCAAATACGCGGTAGTACACGATCATAAAGAGCGCGACCGCCACAAAGCCCCAGAGCGTGGCACTAAAGCCCATCGAGATGTTCTCTGCACCAAGACTTGGCCCGATGGTACGTTCTTCAATAATGGTCATGGGTGCGGCCAAGGAGCCGGCCCTGAGCAGTAGCGAGATATCAGCGGCATCGACAGCCGACATGCTGCCAGAAATCTGCACTTGTCCACTTGGTATTTCGCTACGAATAACCGGTGCGGTAACGACTTCGCCTTTGCCTTTTTCAAACAAAAGAATCGCCATGCGCTTATCGATATTGTTACGCGTGACGTCTCTAAAAATGCGCGCGCCCTTACTGTCAAGGGTCAGGTGCACGGCTGGCTGTTGGTTTTGCGAGTCACGTCCCGCTTGGGCGTCTTGCAAGTTTTCACCCGTCAAGATGACCTGCCGGCGTAACAACATCGGTCGGCCATCGGTATCCTCATACCGTTCTAAGCCAAACGGCACTGTCCCAGCCGCGAGCGCAGCGGTCGCCGTGGGCGAGTCGTCAACCATTCGGATTTCAAGCGTCGCCGTGCGACCAAGGATTTCCTTTGCTTTTGCAACATCTTGTACACCGGGTAGTTGCACCACGATGCGATCAGCGCCTTGCTGTTGAATGATTGGCTCAGCCACACCAAGCTCGTTGATTCGGTTTTGCAATGTGGTGATGTTTTGCCGCAGGGCACTGCTTTGAACAGCCGCCATGGCCGCGTCACTCAGCGTGCCTGTGACTTGTGGCAGACCGCTGCGGGTTCCTTGACTCTCGCCTTCCACCAAAGTCATGTCTGGGTATTGATTGCGCAACAATGCCATGGCCCGACTGCGTGCCGGTTCGTCGTTAAAAATAGCCACAACTGACATGGCGTCCCGCTCGACGTTGCTCGCCGCAATGCGCTCTTCGCGGAAGGTGGCCCGTAGGTCGGTGGCGAGTGAGTCATAACGCGCCGTGAGCGCACCTTGCATGTCAACTTGCAGCAGAAAATGCACTCCGCCGCGCAAATCCAGACCCAAATACATGGGGTTGGCACCAATGGCGCTGAGCCATTCGGGAGACGCGGGCAGTAAATTCAGGGCAACGGTGTAGGTCGGATCAGTCGGATCTGGATTAAGCGCTGTTTCAATCACATCGCGCGCCTCCAACTGCTCATCTGGCGTTGCGAATCTAAAACGAACGGTTCCCACAGGGCCGTTGCGTTCGAAGTTGCTACCCGTAACTGCTATCTCCGCTCGATCGAGGATGCTTTGCACTTGACCAAGCATGTCGGGTTCGATTTTGGTGGTTGACTTGGCGCTCGAGACTTGAACAGCAGGCGCTTCACCAAAAAAATTGGGGAGGGTATAAAGAAACCCAACCACCAAAGCAACCAGTACGGTGAGGTATTTCCACAAGGGATAACGATTCATGGGCGCAGCACTTCTTTAATAGCCACAGGCCGGCATAAGCCGGCACTGTTGGTGTAGGAGGATCTCAAAATGTGGCTTAGATCTGCCGCATGGTGCCTTTGGGCAAGACAGTCTGAACAGCGGTGCGTTGCACCAAAACCTCGACAGGTTTGTCGGCAAGCTCACCCACTTCAACGCCGATATAGGCTTCCGTGACTTTGGTTACTTTACCGAGCATGCCCCGGCCGTGATCACTTCATCGCCCTTTGCCAGTGCGGCAACCAGTGCTTTATGTGCTTTTTGACGCTTCATTTGCGGACGAATCATCAAAAAATACAAAATCACAAACATCAGGACGATGGGTAGCAGTCCTGTCAAAGAACTCAAATCACCGCCTACTTGCGCGAGCACCACGCTCGCTGTTTCTTGCAAAGACATCGAAGTCTCCTTTTAAAAATAACTTAGATATTGTCTGTTTAATGCACTATTGTACCGAGTTGGCCGCTCGCCGATCGAGAAAATCTTTTTTCCAGGCTTCGAAGCAATCGTCTTCGATCGCTTGTCGCATTTGCGCCATGATGTCGAGGTAGAAGTGTAGGTTGTGTAACGTATTCAACCGCGCGCCGGTGATTTCCTTGGCTCGCTGCAAGTGGTGCAAGTAAGCGCGTGAAAAATGTTGGCAGGTGTGGCATTGGCATTGATCATCCAGTGGGCGGGTGTCATCGCGGTATTTGGCATTGCGTATCTTAATGTCGCCATCTTTCGTAAACAGCCAGCCATTGCGCGCATTCCGCGTTGGCATGACGCAATCGAACATATCCACACCATCGGTGACGCCTTGCACCAAGTCCTCTGGGGTGCCTACACCCATCAGATACCGGGGGGCGTTGTGGGGTAGTTTGGGGCCGATATCAGCCAAAATCCTTCGCATGTCGCTCTTGGGTTCGCCAACCGACAAGCCGCCAATCGCATACCCGTGAAAACCGATCTCAACCAAGCGTTGCAACGACTCGTCTCGTAAATCTTCGTACATGCCTCCTTGGACAATGCCAAACAAGGCATTGGGGTTGCCCGCTTCCTGAAAAGCATCTTTTGAGCGCTGCGCCCATCGCGCAGACATGCGCATCGATGCGCCCGCTTGCTCATGGGTGGCAATTTCCTCATCAATTTTATAAGGCGTGCATTCGTCAAACACCATCACGACATCACTGTTAAGTGAGGTTTGAATTTGCATCGATATTTCGGGCGTCAAAAAAAGTTTGGCACCGTCAATGGGCGAGGCAAACCGAACGCCTTCTTCAGTGATCTTTCGCATGCCCTGAAGACTGAACACCTGAAACCCGCCAGAGTCGGTCAAGAGGGGCTTTTGCCAGCCCATGAAGCCATGTAAACCCTGATGGGCTTCCATTATTTTTGTGCCAGGTCTGAGCCAGAGGTGAAAGGTGTTACCTAAAACGATCTGCGCGCCCACCGCCTCAAGCTCGTGGGGCAGCATGGCTTTCACGCTGCCATAGGTACCCACGGGCATAAAAATGGGTGTTTGCACCACGCCATGGGTAAGGGTCAGACGGCCACGCCTGGCATTGCCGGCGGTTTTGAGGACTTCAAATTGCATCGACGGGCCTTTTTTCTAAGAACATCGCGTCGCCATAACTAAAGAACCGGTAGCGCTCCCGCACGGCGTGCTCATACGCCATTTTCAGGGGTGTCATCCCAATAAAAGCGGCCACTAGCATCAGCAGTGTGGACTGTGGCAGGTGAAAATTGGTCACCATGGCATCAATGACATGCCACTGATAACCCGGCGTAATAAAAAGCTCAGTATCGCTTGTGATGGCGGCCGGCTGACCGTCGGGGTCTTGGCAGCAAGACTCAAGGGCGCGCACGCTGGTTGTACCAACCGCAATGACCCGCCCACCGGCGGCTTTTGCGGCTTTGATGGCCGCTACCGTCTCAGTTGGCACGCTATACCATTCGCTGTGCATGTGGTGCTTACTCAAGTCGTTTTCCCTTACCGGCTGAAACGTACCTGCCCCCACATGAAGTGTGACAAAAGCCTGTTTGACGCCTTGGTCACGCAGTGCCTGTAAAAAAATCTCATCAAAATGCAGGCCGGCGGTGGGCGCGGCGACCGCGCCCGGGTATTTGGCGTAGACCGTTTGGTAGCGGTGTGCATCGGCCGCTTCATCGGGATGTTCAATATAGGGCGGCAATGGCACGTGCCCATGGCCATCGAGCACATCAAACACCGGCTGTTCAAACGTCAGCTCATATAAATCGTTTTTGCGGCCCGTCACCGTCACTTGACAGTCATCGCCCACGAAAAGCTGGCCGCCTGGTTTGGGTGCTTTGCTGGCTCGGATCTGGGCCAAGGCCTGATAACGATTAACCACTCGATCGATCATCAACTCAATTTTGCCGCCGCTGTCTTTTTGACCATAAAGTCGAGCCTTGATAACGCGCGTGTCATTGAAAATAAGCAGGTCATTTGGCTTGACCAACGACGCGATGTCTACGAACCGGCGGTCTGTTAGTTTTGACTGGGCATCAACATGCAGCAGTCGACTGCCGGTGCGCTGTTCTGAAGGGTGCTGTGCAATCAATTCGGTTGGCAGCGCATAGTCGAAATCTTTCAGGGTGTGCGCGGCTAGTCGGTTTTTATCGGTTTCAGGCATTTTTTAATCGGTAGGTTGCTGCGGATACTGGAAGACGTGAGATCCTGCCATAATGGGTCGAAAGTGCACACTCGGGCTAATAAATATGGGTTACGTGGCATGGACTGAATGGTATAGACCAAGTCGCGTTCAGCGCAACATAGGCAACGACCGAATCATGCCATGATTTGAACGACGGGGTTGCTTGGGTATATATCTAGGGTCTGGTTATATTTAAATAAAGGGAGAGGAATCTGCTGTGTTGAGACATCTTGAAAATATAACCCGTGTGTCTGGACGGTGGCTTGGCCAACTCTCCATCGGTCTCATTGGCTTAGGTTTTACTGTGCCGGTTGTGGCCCAATCCATGCCCTCTGAGGTCCAACGGGCCTGGAAAAAAACTGGCTTACCCGAATCGACCTTATCGATGGTGATTGAGGAAGTGGGTGGCGATCGCATCGGCGCAATGGGAGAGGGCGAGCTTAAAAACCCCGCTTCTGTCATGAAGCTTTTAACCACATGGACGGCGCTCTCTGAACTAGGCCCTGATTTTGTTTGGCAAACTGCTTTTTTGATGAACAAAACGGCAACGGTTAACGACGATGGTGTCTTAAGCGGTCCGGTTTACTTGCGCCCTGGCGGCGACCCCTTATTTTTGTTGGAAGATTTGTGGCGCTTACTGCGCGAGCTCAGGCTGCGCGGTATTGAGCAAATTTCTGACATCGTGATTGATCGGTCACGATTCGACAACGTGGCGATCGACCCCGCGGCCTTTGATGGCCAAGGTGACCGACCGTATAACGCCAGTCCCGATGTTTTCATGGTGGGCTTTGGAGCGGTTCGTTTGGTCTTTACGCCTGAGGTAGACAAGCAGCGTTGGCGTGCCTTTGTCGATCCACCCGTGGCTGGTATCACTGTCGATAACGACGTTCAGTACGTCTCGGGGGCTTGTCAGCGTGGCCCCCAAGTAGCAATCAACGCGGTGTCATCAGGTGATCAGGTGCGATTCCGTCTTTCTGGAAAAGCCACGGGATCGTGTGGTGAGTTTGACTTTTACCGGGTGGTGTTATCCCAATCAGACTTTGCCGCACGGGCCTTGAAGTCCATGTGGACCGAATTGGGCGGACGGATGACCGGTACGGTGCAATCTGGTCCTGTGCCTAGCGATGCGGTGCCGCTCGCCGCACACCGCTCGCCACCCGTGGCAGAGGTGATACGCGTGATCAATAAAAGTAGCAATAACGTCATGACCCGCGTGTTGCTGCTCACTCTGGCAGCCGAGTCAGGTGAAAGGCCAGCAACCGTGGCGGGTGGTGCCGAGGTGGTGTTGCGCACGCTCCGATTGCAAGGCATCGATGTGGATGGCATGTTGATTGAAAACGGCTCCGGATTGGCCCGCAGCTCTCGGGTCAGCGCCGAGCAGGTGGCACGTATGCTGCAAGTGGCCTGGCAATCACCGGCTATGCCTGAGTATGTCTCGTCGCTGTCTGTTCTAGGCACTGATGGCACGTTGCAACGACGTTTAACGGGCGATACCCGCGGTTACGCGCACATGAAGACAGGCGCCTTGCGCGATGCGAGAGCGATTGCCGGTTATGTGTTGTCGTCGACGGGCAAACGCTATATTTTTGTCAGCCTAGTGAACCATCCTCAAGCGTTTAAGGCGCGCAACTTTGAAAACGAAGTCATTGAATGGTTGATCACTCGCTGAGCAACTCCTGCGCTCTCTAAGTGCTCTCTAATCGCCTGAACCGCAGAACAAATTGGTTTCGTTCATGCCGGGGGCATCCCAAATTTGGTTTCTAACGCAAAAGTTAGTACAGTGGAGGTGTCGGTTAGAGTCCCGTCGTCGCAAGAGTCGACGTCAGCCTTTCGGACTCAAGCAATGCCGGCGATTGTAATTTTGGACCTAGGCAATATGGCTGAGTTATTAACGGCAAAGGAGTACAAAATGGTAACAAAACGAACCACCCGTCGAGCCCCTCCACCAACGACGCAAGAGCAGTTGGTGCAAGCCGTCAAAAACACATTAGATGAAGCAGAGAGTTTGTTGCGCGAAGCCGCGGAAACCACAGGTGATAACGCACAAGCGCTGCGTGATGAGGCAATGGAGCGACTGAAAAGCTCGCGTGACACATTGTTTGATGTTGAAGAAGATTTGCTCGCTCGCGGTCGTCAAGCGGTGCAGGCCACGGATGATTACGTGCGTGAGAAACCATGGCAGGCCATGGCTGCGGTTGGTCTAGCCGGTTTGCTGATCGGTGTGTTGATTAGCCGTCGCTAATGTCATTGCTCCGTTCACTAAAAGTGCTTTTGGCGCAGACGATCGGCGCCTGCCACAGTCGAGTGGCGCTTTTCGGGCTGGAATGGACACAAGCCCGAGCCGACCTGCTGCGCCAAGGCACTTTAATGTTTCTTGGGTTCACCCTGCTTTTTTTGGCGCTTATCTTAATCACTTTTTTCGCTATCTTGTTGGTTTGGGATATGCCGTATCGGCACTGGGTGGTACTGCTATTGGCGGTTTTGTACGCAGGCATTGGCGGCTTTGTTTTATGGCGTGTCAAGCGCGACTTATCTGATCCAGCGTTGCAGCCCTTTTCGGCAACCCTTGAAGAGCTGTCGCGTGATGCGCAATATTTGAACCATTTGGGCGAACACTCATCACTGGATCACGAAGAGGATGGCGAAGGCGACGGCGATGGCCTGAGCCAGACGCCTGCGCCTAGAACGTCACAAAAGGAAAGTTACTGATGAGTCAACGACATTCGGCCGCTTTCGATCGAGCCGTGCGTATTGAGTTGTTGCGAACCAAGGCGGCCATGCAGCGGCAATCAATTGCCATCCATGCCCGAGGGCTTGGGCACGACGCCGATCCGCGTCGACAACTGACTCACTGGCTCTCAAGCGGCAAAGCAGGCCCGCTGGGTCAAGGGTTAGGACTCATGTCGCGCTATCCATTCCTACTTTCCACCTTTTCAACGGCCTTCGCCAACCGGCGCTGGGGCCGAGCGTTAAGCGTGGCGGCAACGATTGGAGCGGTCTGGTGGTTTGCGACGCGAGCGTCGGGTGAAGATCGACGGCGATGAAACCAGGACTCGCGGCATTGGCCGTGTTGGTGTTGTTGAGTCTAGTCATGGGACCCGCATCCATAGAATGGCGGGCTCTTGTTGAGTCATTGATGCCTGGTTCGGCACCTGAACCCTTTGGTTGGTTGGTGCTGGAATTGAGGTTTGCGAGAACGTTGTTGGCGGTGATGACCGGTGCAGTGTTGGCGGTTGGTGGGGCGGTGATGCAGGGTTTGTTCCGTAATCCCTTGGCCGAACCGGGCTTGGTTGGTGTCTCCGCAGGCGCCGCGTTAGGGGCCGTGGCGGTCATGATGACTGGCCTGACAAGCGCCTTATTGGTTGGCGCGGCTGGGTTTGTGGGGGCGTTGATTGCCACAGGACTGGCCTGGCAGTTGGCCCGCCATCAATCGGGCTCGGCTGGGCTGCTGTTGGCCGGTATCGCCATTAATGCGTTGGCTTTGAGTCTGATTAGTTTGTTAATCAGCATGGCCAGTGATCAACAAATACGATCGGTCACGTTTTGGTCCTTAGGCAGTATGGCTCGAACGCCACTGGTGGTGGTTTTGTTTTTACTGCCTTGGGTGGGGTTAGGTTTGTGGGCTCTGTACCGACAGTGGCCGGCTCTAAATGCTTTGCACTTGGGTGAGCAACAAGCCGAGCAAGTTGGCGTGTCGGTTAATCGGGTGCGATTTTTTCTGATTGTTACCATGGCCTTAGTGGTCGGACCCTTAGTGGGTTTCACCGGGGCGATTAGCTTTGTAGGCTTGTTGGTGCCGCAGCTTTTGAGGCAATTCTTGGGTGGCAACCACCAACGACTATTACCGCTCGCGGCCATCGTGGGTGCGATGGTCGTTTTGGTGGCAGACATGCTCTCTAGGTGGCTAGTGGCCCCCGCGGAATTACCCATCGGTGTCGTGATCAGTTTGGTTGGTGCACCGCTGTTTCTTTGGCTACTACAACGCACGTTTTCTCATAGCCCGAGCGAGTCCCAAAGTTCATCGACCCTTTGACGGGTGCCTTTATCCATTTCAATGGGCTGACCCCATTCGCGCTGTGTTTCGCCAGGCCATTTGTTGGTGGCGTCCATACCCATTTTGCCGCCAAGGCCGGACACCGGTGAGGCGAAGTCCAAATAGTCAATGGGTGTGTTTTCTACCAAGACCGTGTCACGCACAGGATCCATGCGAGTGGTCATGGCCCAAATCACTTCCTTCCAATCACGAATGTTGATGTCATCGTCGACAACCACAAGGAATTTGGTGTACATGAATTGGCGCAATATGCTCCAAATGCCAAACATGACCCGTTTGGCATGGCCTGGGTATTGCTTGCGAATGGAAATCACGGCGAGTCGGTAGCTACACCCTTCCGGTGGCAAGTAAAAATCTTTTATCTCAGGCAGTTGCCGCTGCAAAATGGGCACAAACACCTCATTGAGTGCGACGCCCAACACGGCGGGCTCATCCGGGGGCTTGCCGGTATAGGTCGTGTGATAGATCGGGTTGCGTCGTGTGGTGATCCGATCGACAGTAAAGACGGGGAACCAGTCTTGCTCGTTGTAGTAACCCGTGTGATCGCCATAGGGCCCCTCTAGTGCCATTTCATAACCGTTGTTAGGGGGCGCACTCGCGCCTGGAGGCACAGTGGGTGTGATGGCCCGTGGGTCGGTGGATGGCAGCAAGTGTCCCTCAAGCACAATCTCAGCGGTGGCCGGCACATTCAAATCACTGCCAATGGCTTTGGTGACTTCGGTGCGAGCCCCTCGCAAGAGCCCTGCAAATTGGTATTCAGACAGGCTATCTGGCACGGGTGTGACGGCACCTAAGGTGGTCGCTGGATCGGCGCCGAGGGCGACTGCGATCGGAAAAGGGGTGCCAGGGTTCGCCAAGGCGTGGTCTCTAAAGTCCAGTGCGCCTCCTCGATGGGACAGCCAGCGCATGATGAGTTTGTTATGCCCGATCACTTGTTGGCGGTAAATGCCTAGGTTTTGGCGTTTGGCATTTGGCCCGCGCGTAATGACCAAACCCCAAGTCAATAATGGGGCAATATCACCCGGCCAACACAATTGAATCGGGAGACGATTCAGATCCACATCTGCGCCTTCCCAAACAACTTCTTGACAAGCGGCGCTGCGTATTTTTTTGGGGCTCATGTCCCACAAGGCGGCCTTGAGCATCGCGACCTTTCCGAGGGCGTCCCTGAGTCCTTTTGGCGCTTCGGGCTCACGCAAGGATGCGAGTAACTGCCCGATATCGCGCAAAGAGGCGACGTCGTCAGCCCCCATACCGAGCGCCACCCGTTCTGGGGTTCCGAATAAATTAGCCAGTACTGGCATTGTCGAGGCTTGGCCCTGGTGGTGAGGATTCTCAAACAGTAAAGCGGGCCCTTGCGCGTGAAGCACACGGGTCGATATCTCGGTCATTTCGAGCTTGGTGTCGACTGACGCCGTGATCCGTTTGAGTCGGTTCCCCCGCTCTAGTTGGTTAATGAAGTCCCTTAAATCGCGATATCTCAAGTCAGATCTCCGCCAAAACGTTAATATTTGCCCATGACCGATACATTATCACCCACGTCACTTCCTCAAGCGAGCGGCCGTCCAGGCCTTTTTTTCGAGATCGTGAAAACCATTGGTGCCTACCTCGGGGTTGCGGTGTTAGCAGGTGCACTCATGGTCTTGACTGTGCCTGTGCTCAGAGACCAAGCCGTTCGTTTGCATTCAGCCTTAGTGGACGCGGTCGCGCCCGACGGCATAGAGACCGCCTTGCCCGCCATAGGGTCGGGCGGCTTGGTGCCCGAACTGCGCTCAATTGATATCGATAAGGTGCCAGGCCGAGCACTATCAGAGATTGAGCCTTACGCAAAAAATCGGCTTCCGACGCCGATCGAACGCACGTCAGCCGTTGGTTTGTTGGGCAACATACCGCTGCCGAAAATTGAGGGGGCGATGCAGCAATTTGATATCTCAGCGGAGCAAGTAAAGGCGCTTGAGCACTATATTTCCCGAAAATATCGTGTTGCCAAGCAGGTGGTCGATCGCCTGGTGGAGTCAGTGCTTGTGGCGGGCAATGACTTAAACGTCAATCCGGTTTTAATTCTTGCAGTGATGTCAGTTGAGTCTCGTTTCAATCCTTATGCAGAAAGCTCAGTGGGGGCTCAAGGTTTGATGCAAGTCATGACGCGAGTGCACACAGATAAATTTGAAAAACTCGACCGTCCACCGACAGCGGCCTTTAACCCTGAAGTGAATATACGAATCGGCGTTCAAATCTTGTCTGACTGCATCAGACGCCGAGGCTCTGAAGTCGGCGGCCTTAAGTGCTATGTCGGTGCCACGACCTCTGACGATGGCGGCTACAGTCAGAAGGTGCAGGCTGAGAGAAGACGCATGGCCTTGGCTGCAAAAATACCGCTTAATTAACGACCATTCAAAAAGCGATCCATGCGTTCAACGGACTCCTCCAACCGATTCAAGCCGATGGTGTAAGCCAACCGGATTGTATTTGCTGCATGGGCAACCCCGAAGTCGATACCCGGTACCAACGCGACGTTGGCTTTCTCCAAGATGGCGCTCGCTAATTGTGTGCTGTCATTGGAGAACTTGGTTGTATCGGCGTAAACATAAAACGCGCCGTCTGGTTTCGCTGGCACTGTCAAGCCGATCGACTCTAACGCAGGCACCAAAAAGTCACGTCGTGCCTGGAAAGCCTCGCGCCTTTGCTCAAACAAGTGCATGGTGGCCTCCTCAAAGCATGCTAAGGCGCCGTGCTGGGCCAAAGTGGGGGGGCAGATCGATAGACTTGAGGCTAACTTTTCGATCGGTTCAATGAGGTGGGGTGGCACGATAAGCCAGCCCAATCGCCAGCCCGTCATGTGAAAGTATTTTGAAAAGCTGTTGATGATGATGACATCGTCTGATAATCGCAACGTGCTTTGTATCGGTTTGTTGTAAGACAGCCCCAAGTAAATTTCATCGACCATTAGAAAGCCATTGCGACGCGCGACCGTTTGAGCGATTTTCTTGAATTGTTCCACGTCAATCGAGGTGCCGGTCGGGTTGCTAGGCGAAGCAATCAGAACCCCGCAGGTGTTGTTATCCCAATGGGAATCGATATCTTGCGCGGTTGGCTGAAATTGGTTGACCGCGTCGGTCTTCATCAAGCGCGTCTGACCACCGGCTGCCATGACAAAGTTACTATTGGCAGGGTAGGTCGGATCGGGCATGAGCACCGTTTGCCCTGGGTTGATCAGAGCGAGGCAGGCCAACTGCAAAGCACCGCTGGCGCCATTGGTGACGATTACTCGATCTGGGTCAACTGGGGCATCAAAACGCGAACCGTAGAACGCGGCAATGGCCTGGCGTAAGGCGGGCAGACCCGCGGCAGGTCCATACTTCCCTAGACCTAGATCGGCGGCGCGCTGCATTGCCGCCACAACCGCTGGGGCTGCGGTAAAGTCGGGTTCACCAATGCCCAGACTAATCACGTCATGACCTGCCCGCTGACGCATCAGCGTCTGCTTAAAGATCTCCATGGCATGAAAGGTGGCAGTTTGTTGCATGCGTTTTGCCAAGGGGGCTGTCATCGTCTCGTTCTCATCAATAAAAATCTGAGGAGATTGTAGTGCCGGATGCCAATTCACGCCGTCGTTTTTTGCTAGGTCGATCGCAGGCATCTGCTGACGATTGGTTGACATTTCTCGCCCACTTGCGACGTGGCTGCGAAGGCGACGTCAAGCTCTTGTCAGATCAGCGCGCCCGCTTAGTTCCCAAACGGCTAGATGATGTTTTTAAAGCCAGGTCGCTTTGCTTGGCTCATGGCGTTTGTTTGGCTCTAGATGGCCTTGCGTTGCCGCCAAGTGACCAGGCGCGTCGCGTGTTGTGGGTTGAGGCCGGGGCGGCTTGGGGCTCGCTTATGCCTTTGGGGGAGACCGATTGTTGGCGTGTCCAAGCGGGTTGTCCTATCGAAGGCATGCAAGCCGCTGGGTTGATTGGGCATCAGGCCATGGATCAAGCTAAAAATCTAGCCCAATGGTTTGCTTGTGTGGGTCGATACCCTATGGATCTCAACACGCTTGGTTTGCTTTCAGTCGAGTGGCTCTTTGCAGATGGAACCGTTGAGGTCCTCGGCACCTTTGGTTGCCAAGACAGTCAACCGTTACGGTCACTGCGCGCGCAGCAAACCGTACCCAAATTGTTTGAAAGCGTGATGCAACCGGCCGTCGAGCAGGCTTTGGCAGCAAAACAGTGGCCTTGGGTTTTCCGTGTCGATGCTTTGGCAAATACGGCACAACCCAATTTGGCTCACGTGGTGGTGGGTCATGGCGGTGCTTTGGGTTGGTTGATTGCGGCAACCTTTGACAAGCGAGTGGTGGTTGAGTCGCTGGCGATCCCAGTGACGCCTTCGGCAGTGTCTTCGGTCGCTAATTTACCAGCACCCGAGCGGCCAACACCTGGTCTGCCACCACCTAGTCTAGATGCGGACGTGAAGCAAATCATGGACCCAGAAGCGATCTTCCTGTCCGTTGCGCCTCAAAAGGGATAGAATCATTGCTTCTATTTCAAAAGAACAACTTACCTGCTATGGACCCAAACTTTCGTAAGTCAGCGCTTGCCTATCATGAGCAGGGACGCCCCGGAAAAATTTCGATCGCGCCCACCAAAACATTGTCAAATCAGCGCGATCTCGCTTTGGCCTATTCGCCCGGCGTGGCAGCTGCTTGTGAGGAAATAGTCGCCGATCCAGCGAATGCATTTCGCTACACCGCGCGCGGTAATTTGGTCGGGGTCATTACCAACGGCTCAGCGGTGCTCGGGCTTGGCAATATTGGCCCGTTGGCGTCCAAACCAGTCATGGAAGGTAAAGCGGTTTTGTTCAAGAAGTTTGCGGGCATTGATGTCTTTGATATCGAGATCAACGAGTCTGATCCCCAAAAGCTCATCGACATCATCGCTGGTTTAGAACCGACCTTTGGTGGAATTAACCTAGAGGACATCAAAGCACCGGAATGTTTCACCGTCGAGCGTGAGCTGCGCAAGCGCATGAATATCCCTGTGTTTCATGATGATCAGCACGGCACAGCGATTATTGTTACGGCAGCCTTTGTCAATGGCCTAGAGGTTGTCGGAAAATCTGTCGATCAAGTCAAAGTGGTGGTGTCGGGTGCGGGTGCGGCGGCTTTGGCCTGCCTCGATCTAATGGTTGATATGGGACTGCCTCTAAAGAACATTTGGGTCTCTGATATTGAAGGTGTGGTCTACGAGGGCCGCACGGTTCTGATGGACCCAGACAAAGCCCTCTATGCCCAAAAAACGCAAGCACGCAAACTCGATGACATCATCGATGATGCCGATGTGTTTTTAGGGTTGTCTGCGGGCGGTGTACTCAAGCCAGAGATGGTGGCCAAAATGGCCAAGCGACCGTTGATTCTTGCGCTCGCAAATCCAGACCCTGAGATCAGCCCTGCAGATGCCCATGCGGTTAGAGATGATGTGGTCATGGCGACTGGGCGATCGGACTATCCGAATCAAGTCAACAACGTGTTGTGCTTTCCGTATATTTTTCGGGGGGCGCTCGATGTCGGGGCAACCACGATCACACGTGGCATGGAGAAAGCGGCAGTCAGGGCGATTACTCAGCTCGCCCAAGAGGAACAAAGTGAAGTGGTCACGGCCGCCTACGGCGCCGGTGAGAGCGCCTTTGGGCCCGAGTACTTCATTCCGAAACCATTTGACCCACGACTGATCACGCGTATTGCGCCAGCGGTGGCCAGGGCGGCGATGGAGGAGGGGGTGGCCACGCGTCCGATTGCTGATATTGACACTTATGTCGATCAGCTCGAGCAATTTGTGTACCACTCAGGTGCCTTCATGAAGCCGGTGTTTTCCGCGGCCAAGGCATTTGTTCGGCAGCAGGGTAAATCACGTATTGTTTTCACTGAGGGTGAGGACGAGCGAGTGCTGCGCGCTATCCAAGTCGTCGTTGATGAAAAATTAGCAACGCCAATCATTGTGGGTCGGCCCACCGTTTTGGCCGATCGTATTGAAAAGCACGGCTTGCGCATAACGTTAGGCAAAGACGTTGAGGTCGTTAATCCGGATTATGACGATCGTTTCCATCGCTACTGGATGACCTACTGGGAAATCATGTCACGGCGTGGCGTGACCAAAGAGATGGCCCGCGTTGAAATGCGTCGGCGATTGACCTTGATTGGTGCCATGATGGTTCACCTCGGTGATGCTGACGGCATGATTTGTGGCACGGTTGGATCTTACGGCGATCATTTACGTTATATCGACCAAATGATTGGCTTGGCGCCTGGTGAGTCGACCTATGCTGCCATGAATATTTTGTTGTTGCCGGACCATACGTTATCTCTCGTTGACACACACATCAATGAGAATCCAACTGCTGAGCAGATTGCTGCTTTCACCATTTCGGCAGCCAAAGAACTGCGCCGGCTAAATCTCGAACCCAAGGCAGCCTTACTGTCTCGGTCGAATTTTGGGTCAGGGTCCTCCTCCTCGGCGGTAAAAATGCAGGCGGCTCTCAAATTGATCCGGGAGTGGGCGCCAGACCTTGAGGTCGATGGTGAGATGCATGGCGATTGTGCGCTTAACGAGGCACAGCGCTTGAAATTATTGCCTAATTCCACCCTAAAAGGATCGGCTAATTTGTTGGTTTGTCCCAACGTTGACGCGGGCAATATTGCCTACAACCTGCTTAAAGCGGCTGCAGGCGGCAACGTCGCGGTGGGTCCGTTTTTACTGGGCGTGAATGCACCGATTCATATCCTGACTTCGAGTGCGACAGTGCGGCGTATCGTCAACATGACGGCAGTGACGGTGGTCAAAGCCAATCATTTGGTATAGCCGCCGAGTCCGAGGCAATGGCAGCTGTTGCATGCTGTTTCAATTAAGACGCAAATTCTGATTGATTCAACTCGGTATTGTCGATACGATTCGCGCATCAGTCTTTGATTCAACAACACGCGGGTTCTGGCCATGGGTCATCAGGCAAGTCGGCAAGTTCAGAAATTATTACAAAAGGGGGGTCAATTTGACCCCGATCGTGATCTTGAGTCTCTTCAAACAGAGGCGCATGAGGCGGAATTCGCTTGGTGTGTGGCGGACTGTTCAAAAGCTAGGAACCTCTCCGCACTCTTTCGAGCAGTGGTTAAAGCGGTCGATTACCCCCAATTTTTTGGCGGGGCGTTTGATGGGCTCTATGATTGCTTGTGTGACAGCGTCGATGATCAAAAGGTGGGTTTGGTTTTGCTCTTTGATCGATTGCACTCAGCAGACCCTGGCCTCGAAGGCGACATCGATGAGCTACGGGCAATTTTAGAAGATGTGGCGTCTTACGGATCGGACGCCGGTAAAGTCTTCGCTTTTGGTTTTAAAGAATCAGGTCGACACCCCGATGATGAGCCGGGCGAGGTCCACAATTGGAGCGATGCCAGTACTTAGTCCTCAGTACTTAGTCCCTAGTGCTTAGTCCTCAGTACTTAGTCCCTAGGCCTTAGTCCCCAGGCCCCGAGCAAAATCACCAAGCCAGCAGGGTCGTCAGGCAAGCCGTGGCATAAAGACCGGCAGTCTCTGTTCTTAGCACCCGTGGGCCTAGGCTCACGAGAGTGGCTGTGTGCCGGGTGATCTGCGCTTGTTCAGTGGCGTCCCACCCACCTTCTGGCCCAATAAAGCATGCCGCTTTACCTGCCGCTTTGATGTCCCTTATAAGTGTCGGGTCGTCTAAGGCCACGGCAGCCTCTGGCGTGAAGAGAAGCTTAGGGGTTGCTTCGAGCATGCCTAGCGCCTGCTCAAGTGAGGTCGCGGCATGGATGCTCATGAGCCGGTTCCTGCCGCATTGCTCGCTGGCCGATTGCACGATGCCTTGCCAATGTTGCAGTCGTTTGGCGGCCCGATCTGCGGAAAGCTTAACAACGGACCGAATCGCCGGTATCGCAATCAAGGTGCTAACCCCGAGTTCAACGGCTTTTTCTACTACCCAATCCATGCGGTCTTGACTGGTGAGAGCCTGAACCAAGTTGAGGTGACCACGACGCTCGCGATCCATGGTTTGGCCTTGGCCCGTGTGGGCGAGGCAGGTGCCGTTTGAATCGAACAACAGCTCGGCAACATACTCTTTACCGGAGCCATCGAACAGGATGATCTGCTCACCGGCTTTGAGACGTCTGACGCGCACATGATGGCTGACTGCCTTGGGCAGGGGACTCACGCAGAGGGGCACGAGCTCAGCGTCACAAAAGAAACGAGGTGTATTCATGACGAAATATTACCTGAGGTCACGGTGAGGATTTGATACCAAGCGCTGGCCAAGTAAGAACCAAGTAAGAACCAAGCGATCGGTCCACTCACGTGACCGACATATGCTCCCATGGTCAGGTGCTAAAATCCAAGGTTTGCCGCACATCCAATCGGTTCGTCAAGACAGGTTGGTTGATGTTTCTAACCAAGCAGAAGGTCTTGCCCTGTCATGAGTGCACCCGCCGTAACTACCCTCCCCACTGAAGCGATGGCGTCAGCCATTCGCGCCTTATCCATGGACGCCGTTCAGCAGGCTAAATCCGGTCACCCGGGTGCGCCTATGGGGATGGCCGATATGGCAGTGGCCTTATTTGCGAAACACCTGAGTCACAACCCGACCGATCCTGCTTGGCCAAACCGAGACCGTTTTGTTTTGTCTAACGGTCACGCGTCCATGCTGATTTACAGCGCGCTGCACCTGTGTGGCTATGCGCTGCCAAGTGAAGAACTGAAAGCGTTTCGCCAGTTACATTCAAAAACACCGGGTCACCCGGAAGTGGGCGTGACTCCTGGAGTGGAGACCACCACGGGCCCGCTAGGGCAAGGTTTGTCAAACGCAGTCGGTATGGCGTTGGCCGAAGCGTTATTGGCCGCTGAATTCAATCGCGATGACTTGGCCATTGTGGATCATCATACCTATGCGTTTGTGGGCGATGGTTGCCTGATGGAGGGCATCTCTCATGAGGTGTGCTCATTAGCTGGCACCCTACGCTTAGGTAAGCTGGTGGTGTTGTATGACGACAATGGGATCTCGATCGATGGTCATGTAGAAAATTGGTTTAAAGATGACACCGCCCGCCGGTTTGAGGCTTACGGTTGGAATGTGGTGCGCGACGTCGACGGGCACGACACGGCTGCGGTCAGTGCGGCGATTGAACAAGCCAAGGCGTTAGGACAAACCCAGCAACGCCCCACGCTAATTATTTGTAAAACGGTGATTGGCCAAGGTGCGCCAACGATGGCTGGCACTGAAAAAGTCCATGGGGCACCGCTTGGCGAGGACGAAATCGCGCAGACGCGGGCGGCCCTGCACTGGCCCCACGCGCCATTTGAGGTGCCGCAGGAGATTCGCCAAGCTTGGGATTGCTGTGCAAAAGGTCAGGCAGCGCAGCGAGCATGGACCAAGCAATTTGAGGCTTATCAAGGCCAATACCCTGAGCAAGCAGCAGATTTTCTGCGCCGGATGGGTGGCGAACTGCCAGATGATTTCTTGGCCTTAGCGGATCAACTGGTCGAACGCATCGCGGCACAAGAAAAGACAGTGGCGAGCCGTAAAGCCTCGCAACAAGTGATTGAGTCCTTGGTCTCGGTCTTGCCCGAAATGATAGGTGGCTCTGCCGATTTAACAGGTTCAAACTTCACCGATTGGCCGCAAGCCGTGGCCGTGCGTGCAGATGACGACGGGGTCAATGCTGGTCGCCACATCAATTATGGGGTGCGTGAGTTCGGTATGGCAGCCATCATGAATGGGATGGCCTTGCATGGCGGCATTCTACCTTTTGGTGGCACATTTTTGACCTTCTCAGATTATTCGCGCAATGCCATCCGTATGGCTGCGATGATGAAGGCCCGGGTGGTTCATGTGTTCACACACGACTCCATTGGCCTGGGCGAAGACGGGCCGACCCATCAGTCCGTCGAACATGCGGCGAGCTTGCGGTTAATGCCCAACCTGTCGGTATGGCGACCCTGCGACACCGTCGAAACCGCAGTCGCTTGGTTATCCGCTGTGAGTCGTCCAGCAAGCCTGGGCATGACGGTACGAGACGGCGGACCCACGGCCCTGTTGCTTTCGCGGCAGAACCTGCCCTTTGTGAATCGCGATGCTCAAACGCTGGCCATGGTTAAGCAAGGTGGCTACGTGTTGTCAGACGCAGCGGCGTTTCAAGCGGTGATTATTGCCACGGGTTCTGAAGTGTCTTTGGCGCTTGAGGCAAAGGCTTTGTTAGAGGCAGAGGGTATTGCCGTGCGAGTGGTTTCTATGCCGAGCACTGACGTATTCGATGCCCAAACGCCTGAGTATCGGGCGCAGGTCTTGCCACCCCATGTGCCCCGTGTGGCGGTTGAGGCAGGTGTTCGCGATTGCTGGTACAAATACGTCGGGCTTGAGGGTGCGGTTGTTGGTCTTGATAGTTACGGGGAATCGGCGCCCGCGGGCGTGTTGTTCAAACATTTCGGTCTGACCGCTGAAGCGGTCGCTCAATGCGTCAAAAAGATTTTGTAAACAAGGAGAGTGGTGTCATGGCAATTCGCGTCGCAATTAACGGTTATGGTCGTATCGGTCGGAACATTCTTCGAGCCCATTACGAGGGTGGTAAGCAGCACGACATCGAAATTGTGGCAATCAATGATTTGGGTGACTCCAAAACCAATGCCCACTTAACCCAGTATGACAGTGCCCATGGTAAGTTCCCCGGCACGGTGGGTGTTGAGGGCGATTTCATGATTGTCAACGGCGACAAAATCCGTGTCTTGGCTAACCGCAATCCTGCCGAACTGCCCTGGGGTGAGCTCGGTGTAGATGTGGTGCTCGAATGCACCGGTTTTTTTGCGAGCAAGGAAAAAGCGTCTGCGCATTTAAAAGGTGGTGCTAAAAAAGTCATCATCTCTGCACCCGGTGGCAAAGACGTGGATGCAACAATCGTGTTCGGCGTCAACGAGGGTGTCCTGAAAGCTGAGCACACCGTGATTTCGAATGCCTCTTGCACCACCAATTGCTTGGCGCCCTTGGTTAAACCTTTGCACGAGAAGATTGGTGTGGAAACGGGATTGATGACAACCATCCATGCCTACACCAATGATCAGGTGTTAACAGACGTCTATCACGAAGATTTGCGTCGCGCTCGTTCGGCAACCATGAGCATGATTCCCACCAAGACCGGCGCGGCGACGGCTGTGGGTTTGGTTTTGCCAGAACTCAACGGCAAGCTAGATGGTTACGCCATGCGGGTGCCAACGATCAACGTCTCTATTGTCGATCTTTCTTTTATTGCTTCGCGTGACACCACGATCGATGAAGTGGACGCCATTTTGAAGGAAGCATCAGAGGGCTCCTTGAAAGGCATTCTGACCTACAACACAGATCCATTGGTGTCGATTGACTTTAATCACAATCCGGCTTCAAGTAATTACGATGCCACGCTGACAAAAGTGTCTGGCAGACTCGTGAAGGTCTCCTCTTGGTACGACAACGAGTGGGGTTTTAGTAACCGGATGCTAGACACCACCACGGCTTTGATGGGCGCGAAGTAAGTCATGGATATGACGGTTAAAACACTCGCCGGCTTGGCGCAGGCTGGCGAGCTGGCAGGAAAGCGTGTTTTTATTCGGGCTGATCTGAACGTGCCGTTTGATGAAGCGGGACAGATCACAGAAGACACTCGAATCAAGTCTTCTGTACCGGGCATACAGATGGCCCTTAAAGCGGGCGCAGCGGTGATGGTGACATCCCACTTAGGTCGTCCGCAAGAAGGTCATTTGAAGGCCAATGAAAGCCTGCAACCGGTGGCCAATAAACTATCTGAGTGCCTTGGTCAGCCTGTGCGTTTGATCATAGATTGGCTTGACGGCGTTCAAGTGGCCGTCGGTGAGGTGGTTTTGTTGGAGAACTGCCGTGGCCATGTCGGTGAAAAGAAAGATGACCCGGCTCTGGTGCAACGCATGGCGCGTTTGTGCGATGTGTATGTCAACGACGCTTTTGGGACGGCGCATCGCGCCGAAGCAACCACCCATGGCCTGGCACTCGCAGCACCAGTGGCCTGCGCAGGCCCCCTGTTGGCTGCTGAGCTAGAAGCGCTTGGCCAAGCCCTGCAAGACCCCAAACGCCCCATGATTGCGATTGTGGGCGGCTCTAAGGTCTCAAGCAAGCTGTCGATCTTACTGGCCTTGGCCGATAAGGTCGATCAGTTGATCGTTGGGGGTGGGATTGCCAATACCTTTTTACTCGCTAGCGGATTACCTATTGGTGAATCTTTGGCCGAGCCCGATCAAATAGATCAAGCCAAACGCGTGATCGAAAAAATGAAGGCTCGTGGCGCGGCCGTACCGATTCCTGTTGATGTGGTGGTGGCCAGAGAGTTTGCAGGTCACGCCAAGGCGGTTGTTAAGCGCGCAGCCGATGTGGTGAGTGGCGATTTGATCCTGGATATTGGGCCTGAGACCACCAAGGCGCTGGCTGATAGGCTTCGTCAGGCAGGCACTATTGTATGGAATGGTCCTGTTGGCGTGTTTGAGTTTGAGGGTTTCGCAGCTGGCACGCGCGGTATTGCACAAGCAATCGCTGATTCAGCAGGATTCTCTATTGCCGGTGGTGGCGACACGTTGGCCGCGATCGCCAAGTTTCAGGTGGGCGATAAGATCGACTATATCTCTACGGGCGGTGGTGCGTTTTTAGAATTTTTGGAAGGCAAGACCTTGCCTGCGGTTCAAGCACTGATGCAGTGCGCAAACTAGTCTCTGCCATTGCAAAGAGCCCAAGTAAGAGAATCTATCGAATGCCTAGGGCTTGAGTGCTTAGGTATTGGGCGTACAGGGTGGCCACGCCACATGAGGCCAGCCGGGCTAACCGAGTGTCAGCACGGCTGGTTAAAATGATAGGGACTTTGGCACCCACCACGATCCCAGCTGCATCAGCACCCGCTAAAAAAATCAAATTCTTAGCCAGCATATTGCCGGCCTCGAGGTCTGGAACCACCAGAATCTGGGCCCGGCCAGCTACCGCAGACGTCAGCCCTTTCATCTCGGCGGCTCTCGGACTCACCGCATTGTCCATGGCAAGTGGCCCGTCTAAGATGCCTGCGGTGATCTGACCGCGCTCGGCCATCTTGCACAATGCCGCGGCGTCAATGGTGCTGGCAATCTTTGGGTTGACCTGCTCAACTGCCGACAAAATAGCAACCCGTGGTTCACCAAGGCCGAGCGCAATGTGTAGGTTGATGGCATTTTGTACGATGTCAGCTTTACAGTTCAGGTCGGGGCTGATGTTGATCGCCGCATCGGTGATAAACAAAGGCTCTTCGTAGGTCGGTACATCCATCAAAAAGACATGGCTCAAGCGCCTCGCGGTCCTGAGCCCCTTCTTTGCACGCATGACCTCATGCATCAATTCATCGGTATGCAAACTGCCTTTCATTAGAAGGGCGGCATGCCCTGCGCGCACTTGGGCCACTGCCTCGGCGGCGGCAGCGTGGCTATGCGGCACGTCTATTAGTTCTAGACCCTCAATGTTCAAGCCCTCTTGCTGGGCTATTTGTTCAATCTTGTGTCTTGGGCCAATCAAAATTGGCGTAATGATCTTAAGTTCATAGGCTTCAATGGCCGCCGACAACGATGTGGCATCGCAAGGGTGCGCCACAGCACAAATCTGCGTGGGCACCTGCTGGGCGGCTTTGATCAGCGCCTCAAACTTCACTAGCTCATGCCGAACTGGCTTTTTGTGCTCTTTTTTTTGCAAATTCACGCCTTTTTATTGCGCGTTGATGGTTGCTTGGCCGCTGTTTTCTTGACGACAGGCTTGCGAGCGACTTTCTTAACCGGTTTTGCAGCGACTTTCTTCACTGCTTTTGCAGCGGGTGCCGTTGCCGACTTCTTACTTGCTGCTTTTACTGCCATTGGCTTCGCTGTCGTTGACTTCGCTTTCGTTGACTTCGCTCTCGTTGACTTCGCTGTCGCCGTCGCCACTTCCTCTGTGGTGCCAAGCTCTCTTTGCAAACTACGCGCCGTGAAAGGTGCACCCAGGGGTTCTGGCGTCTGGCGAATCGCTAATTCATAAAACTCGCCTATTTGAGCCAATCGTTTCTTGCCTTCTGCATTGAGTGCCCCGCTGGCCAAAGCCAAGCGCGTCATAAACGCATGCGCCTCTTTGATCTCGGTGGCGCCATGGTGACTCAGGAGGGTAGGAATGGCAGCCACAGCGCCATCCGGATCCACCACCATGACCATCGCTTGTTCGCGAACCAGTTGCTTAAAGGTAGACAAACTCATGGCTTGTTCCTGACGCTCCCTGAGTTGACGAATCAAGTTAAAGCTGCGCCCGTCAATCCCGCCTTGGGCTTGGGCGATGTACATCATCACCCGGATACTGGCTTCGCGCAGACCACCACACTGCACCAGTTTCTTCAACTCATCGACGCGTTGCTGGACAAACGCAACATGCTCAGGAGAGACACCGGGGTGTTCACGCGGTGCGCCTTCTTTGGCGCCTAAGCCCGAAATATCTTGAGTCAAGGCAGAGCCATACACGGTCATGAAAGTTTGTTCGGTTAGCGCGTCACGCCATTGACCCCACAGGTTTAGCGAGGATTCAATCGATTTTGAGATCTGCTTTTCTAATTGAACAAAAGGATTGTTCTTGTCGGCTTTGCGGCGTTTGTTTTTGACTTGAACCGCCACTGGTGCGAGTGCGGCAATCGCCGGGTTCTTGTCAGAAATCGCCTCGTAGGTTATGCGCAGCGGATGTCGGTTTTCACGGCGCTCAGTGGCCCGTGGCGTGGCGAGCGCTTTGACCCAGGGTTGCAGGAATGTTTTGTAGAGGCCTTGATTCACTTGGGACAGTCGCGATACGGTGGCAAAACGGCGATCGTCATCCTCGCGGTGCTGGACAATAGCCTCGATGTCCGCCAAATGACGTCGCTCGAAGGTCAAGATGTAATCACCGTAAGCCAAGTCTGCATTGGGTGTTTCGGGTGTTTTGTCTTGAATGACGGCCTCATAGATGCCTGGCGGCAAGAGGTCGATCATGTCAATGTTGCAGGTAAATTCGCGGTGCTCTTTTTTGGCCACGGCGCCCGACACAAAAATGCCCAGATGACCAATGCTTTCATGAATCGCGTAGATGATGGTTTGGCCATGTGCCATGACTTCATTGTCGTTCTGATATAGATCTGTGATCCATCCAAGGGCCTGGGGTGGGGGCGTGATGTCATCACCCTTTGAACAGAACACAATGATGGGCGAGTGAATGTTGCGTAAATCAATACGCACGCCTTCTTCCGTGACCAAACGTGCGGTTGAGAGTTTGTTGCCAATAAAAAGGTTATCGACAATATATTGAATCTCTTTGCCGTTTAAAAAGACGTGCCCGCCCCACCATTTTTCAAAACCGAGGTAGCGTGAGGCTTCAGTATCAACATTGGAATAGAGGTTGTACTGTTTCGCCCAATAGGTATTGGCTGGATTCAGGTTCTCAAAGTTTTGTACGAGGTTTGCGCCGTCAAATAAACCACCACCAAGGTCACTCGCCATGGTTGTCATCCAAGAGCCGCCTGTCAGTCCACCGGTGTAGCGCATTGGATTCTTATTACGCCAGCCTGCCCAATAGGAGAGAGGGGCGCCAGCAATAATGATTGGCCCGAATAAATCGGGACGGATGGCGGCTGCCATCATTAACTGCCAACCGGCCTGACAGTTTCCGATCACAACGGGTTTGCCTTCGGCATCAGGGTGTAGGGCGATGACTTTTTCTAAAAAGTGGGTTTCAGCCCAAACCACATCTTCAACGCCCTGATCTGGCTCTGGGCGCGGTAAAAAGCCAATGAAATAACAGGGATGCCCTTCAGCAACGGCTACTCCAATCTCACTTTCAGGTTTGAAACCGGCAATGCCTGGTCCGTGACCGGCGCGCGGATCCACCACTAAGAAAGGTCTTTTGACGGGATCGATGGGATTTGATTTTGGAGGAATGATGCGCGTCAAAATGTAATTGACTGGGCGGTCTAGTTCTCGGCCGTCTAAAACCACTTCAGCCTTCATGCTCAGGACATTAGGGGCTTTCTTTGCCATGTGCCGTTGGTACTGATTGCCCCTCTGACGCATCACGTCTGCATATAAAACATGTCTTTGCCAGGTGTCTACGGCGTATTCGAGTGCTGCGTCTAGAGTGGGCGGCAGTAAGGGAATAGAATGGTGCTGCTCTGAAGGTTGATCGCTCACAAATATGCCCCTTTAATGTTATGTGTTGATTACAACGCATTTTATGTTGCATTGCAACAAGCTCGCTATCTATTGCAACCTTCTCTTGGCAAACCACCTAACTTAACAAAGTTTTAGGGTTTGGTGGTCTTGTTTGCTGTTCTCGTCTCGTTATTGCTGTTCTTCTCTTGTGAGCCTATTTGCTGAGCGAGGCACCGACCAACCTGAAAAAGAAGCCTGAGGCTTAGTTTTTGCAGCTCGGATAAAGGTTTGTTTGGTTCGCTGTAGCAGTTCTTGTTTTAATGACTTGTTTTAATGACTTGTCTGATTGTTCCGTTCTAGTGCTTTGTTTTAAAGGAGTATCGATGCCATCTGAAACCTCAGAAACCTCAGCCACGTCCGCTGCGCCTGCCCAAACCCTGACGGTGGGTTTGATCTCCGTGTCCGATCGGGCTTCCCAAGGTATCTATGCTGATCAAGGTGTCCCGGCCCTGCGTCAATGGTTGGAAGCCGCGGTATCAACGCCTGTGCATTTTGAAGAACGCTTGATCGCTGATGATCAGTCCACGATTACACAAACCATTATTGAACTCGTCGACCAGAGCCGTTGTCACTTGGTGTTTACAACCGGTGGCACGGGTCCATCACGGCGGGATGTGACGCCCGAGGCAACGCTAAGCGCGGCGACTCGGGAGATGCCCGGGTTTGGGGAGCAAATGCGGCAGATCAGCTTAAATTTTGTGCCAACCGCCATCCTGTCGCGCCAAGTCGGTGTCTTGCGTGAAATTGATGGTCATGCGGCTTTGATTATCAATCTACCCGGCCAGCCCAAAGCCATCGCGCAAACACTTGAAGGGTTGAAAGACCAGAACAACGTGACCGTTACAGCAGGGCTTTTTGCGGCTATCCCTTATTGCATCGATTTAATTGGTGGCCCCTATATTGAGACCGTTGAGTCAGTGGTCAAGGCATTTAGGCCGAAGTCAGCTGCCAAAGCGAAGTGATTTCACGCTCGCGCACATTCGCGAGCGGATCACTGACCTGACTCGATTTGGGATGGCGAGGCTTGATGTCGTGGCGCGCGAGCACTTTTAAACCACCCGTTTCAAACAAGGCAAGAAGGGTCTGACGGTCTCGTAAGTTCAACAATTCAGCCAAATCAGAAAGAATGAGCCACGCTTGGCCGCCCGGGTTGAGATGCTTGGCGACACCGGTCACAAACCCCGTCAACATGCGGCTTTCAGGGTCATAAATGGCGGCATCAAGTGAGGTTTTGACCGCGCCGGGGAGCCACGGCGGATTGCAAACCACCAAGTCAAATTGTCTAGGAACAAACAAATTGGCATGTTGCACCTGAATTTGTTTGTGCAAATCGAGCCTGTCTACATTGTCTTGACTGCACGCGATGGCAGCCGCCTCCATATCGGTGGCCACCACTTGTTTAACGCCGCGCTTGGCCAAAATGGCCGCGATCACGCCGGTGCCAGAACCCACATCCAAGGCACAATTTGAGATCGCAGGCAGTTCGATTTGAGTGATTAGATCCAAATACTCGTGCCTCGTGGGAGCAAATACGCCATAACGGGCATGAATTCGCTGCCCAAGAGCGGCGATCATCAACCCTTGCCGGTGCCATTCATAGGCACTTAAGATACCTGTCAGCTCCGTGAGCGGCATCAAAAGAGGCTCTGCCGGCAGAGGTCCAAGAGCCATTTGACAGGCCTGTGCGACGGCGGGTGCACGCCGATGGCGCAGGCAGTAGTCTGCGTCTAAGGGTACCAATAGCCGACCTAAAGCGCGGGCGTTTTGGCTGCGCGCTTGTCGAATCAAGTGAAATCGTTCGGGGTATGCGATGGTTTCAGCCGGTACAGCTTTCTTGGCCATTCTTCTTTTAAGTGCCGCTAAAAGTTGTTTGCCGTTTTGAAAATCACCCCGCCAAATAATGGCCGTGCCCGTATTAATCAATCGAAAGGCCTGATCTGCTGGCAGGGTGTCATCACCTTCAATGGCGTGTTTGGGTGCAGGCCAGCCCTGTACGGACTGCCACCTCGCCTTGCAGGGCCCAAGCTTTTCAGGCCATTCGAGCCAAGGCTCGTTGGCAGTCGAAATAAGAATTTTGTCTTGGGTTGGCACAATGTTCACCATGGGTTGCCGAAGATGTCGCTTTCATTGCGACTCAACTGGTGTGAACCGCGGTTGATTTTAGGCCAAGCAGCAGTGATGAAGGTTAAACTAATAATCTTGCGGATTAGCGCTGCCCAGCAAAAGCCAATAGCAACGCTTAATTGTCATAGGGTAGCAAGGCAGCAAGGCAGCAAGGCAGCAGGGCAGCAGGGCCCTGATTCGCGATGAAGTGTGGCACCAAATTTCCATTTTCCGAAATTTCCATTTTTCCATTTTTCCATTTTTGCATTTTTGTACAAGGACTTTGATCATGTCTCTAGTTTCCATGCGCCAGCTGTTGGACCACGCCGCCGAAAACGGTTATGGCATCCCAGCTTTCAATGTCAATAACCTCGAACAAGTCCAAGCGATCATGGAAGCCGCGCAAGAGACAAATAGCCCTGTGATCATGCAGGCATCAGCCGGCGCCAGAAAGTATGCAGGTGAAGGATTTTTGAAGCATCTCATCCAAGCCGCGGTCGAGACCTACCCCCATATTCCCGTCGTGATGCATCAAGACCATGGTCAATCTCCCGCGATATGCCAAGGTGCAATGGATTTGGGCTTCTCGAGCGTGATGATGGATGGTTCTTTAAAAGAAGACGGTAAAACCATCGCTGACTACGATTACAACGTTGAGGTCACACGCAAAGTTGTCGAAATGGCCCACAAGCTAGGCGTCACGGTTGAGGGTGAACTGGGTTGCTTGGGCTCGCTCGAAACCATGATGGGTGACAAAGAGGATGGCCATGGCGCTGACGGTAAATTGACCATGGACCAGCTGCTCACTGACCCTGAACAAGCCGCCGATTTTGTGCGTCGAACGCAACTCGATGCCCTGGCCATTGCGATCGGTACCAGCCATGGCGCTTATAAATTCACCCGTAAGCCCACTGGCGATATTTTGTCGATTGGGCGTATCAAAGAGATCAACGCACGCCTGCCCAACACCCACCTGGTCATGCATGGCAGCTCTAGCGTTCCCCAAGAGCTCTTGGCTGAAATCCGCACCTTTGGTGGTGATATGAAGGAAACGTATGGCGTGCCGGTGGAAGAAATTCAAGAAGCCATCAAATTCGGCGTCAGAAAAATCAACATTGACACCGACATTCGTTTGGCCATGACCGGTGCCATCCGTCGCTTTTTTGCAGAAAACCCAAGCAAGTTTGACCCGCGCGACTACCTCAAACCCGCCAGAGCAGCCGCCAAAGCGATCTGTGTGGCGCGTTATCAGCAGTTTGGGGCGGCAGGGCATGCAAGCCAAATCAAGCCACGTGCACTTGTTGACATCTCAGCAGACTATGCCGCCGGCCAGTTGTCACAGGTCGTGAACTAAACGCGCAAAGAGAATAGACGTGACATTGATGCACCAATCCAATCTGACCTCTTTGCCATTACTGGCCCGAGGCAAAGTAAGGGACATTTACGCAGTAGGCGAGGACAAGCTCCTGATTGTGGCCTCTGACCGGATGTCTGCGTTTGACGTGATTCTGGACGATCCTATTCCGGGCAAAGGTGAGGTGTTAACTCGACTGACGACCTTATGGCTTGACCACCTGAAAGACATTATCCCGAACCACAGGACGGGTATTGACCCGGCGTGCGTGGTTACACCTGCTGAGCGTGAACAGGTCCAAGGCCGTTCGATGGTGGTTAAACGACTGAAACCCATCATGGTGGAAGCGGTGGTTCGTGGCTACCTCATTGGATCGGGTTGGACGGACTATCAAGCGAGCGGGTCGATTTGTGGGATTGCTTTGCCTCCTGGATTAAAACAAGCCAGCCGCTTGGCCCAGCCCATCTTCACGCCAGCGGCCAAGGCCGAGATGGGCGAGCACGATGAAAACGTCGACTTTGAGTATGTCATCGAGGCGGTTGGCGAGCCGATGGCGAAGACGCTGCGTGAAGTGACGTTGCGCCTGTACGAAAAGGCCTCGGTTTATGCGGCGAGCCGCGGTATTCTCATCGCTGACACCAAATTTGAATTCGGCCTAGACGAGCAGGGCGTATTGCATTTGATGGATGAAGTGCTTACGCCCGATTCATCGCGGTTTTGGCCGGCGGATCAATGGCAAGAAGGCATGAGCCCGCCGTCTTACGACAAACAGTTTGTGCGCGATTGGCTCGAAACCCAGCACTGGGACAAGACCGCCCCCGCGCCTCGTTTACCAAGTGCGGTCATCGAGCAGACCGCCGCCAAATATCGTGAGGCTTTGCTACGCCTTGAAAGATGAATCTTTTATTGAACACTCCCCCGGCGTGGTGTTAATCCGTAATCAAAACACCACCATCGGTTATTGCCGTTATCACGATGACGGTGATGTTGAATACATCTTTGTGAACCCCCTATATCGTCGGCAAGGACATGGCACCACCTTGTTGCGCGAGGTCAAACAAATCACAGGCAAGACGGGTCAAGCACATCAACCCATCTCGCCCATGGGTAGGCATTTCTTTTCAGCGCACGGGGTCGTCTTGCAGGATGAAGCAACCCCACAAAATGAACCGCTAAAATAACTTTTTTGATTGTCGGTATCCAACCATGACCACAAGCACAACCACAAGCGTCACCACAAGCGCCACCACCCCAGCAACGTCCACGACGCCACAGGTCGCGGTCATCATGGGCTCCTCAAGCGATTGGGAAACCATGGCGCCCGCTGTCACTGTGCTTGAATCCTTTGGCGTGTCAGTTCAAACCAAAGTTATTTCTGCTCACCGGATGCCGCATGACATGGTGCAATTCGCCGCACAGGCATCGCAACAGGGATTACGCGCGATTATTGCCGGCGCGGGTGGTGCCGCGCACTTGCCGGGCATGATGGCAGCTCTAACTGAGGTGCCCGTTTTTGGGGTGCCTGTTGCTAGCGAGCATCTGCGCGGTGAAGACTCGTTGTTGTCGATTGTGCAAATGCCCAAAGGGGTCCCCGTGGCCACCTTCGCTATCGGACAAGCGGGCGCCACCAACGCCGCCTTGCATGTGGTGGCCAATCTCGCGACCACTGACGCCGCGCTGCGGACAAAACTGATTGAATATCGCACCGCTCAAACCGAGCAGGCGCGTGCCATGAAGGTGCCGACATGATGGTAAGACCTGGCCAATGGCTAGGCGTGCTTGGTGCCGGTCAGTTGGGACGGATGTTCTGTCAGGCCGCGCAGTCCATGGGCTATCGAGTGATGGTGCTTGATCCGGAAGAAGAAAGTCCGACCGCCGCTATTGCTGATGCACACATATTGGCAACCTTTGACGACCAAGACCCCCTGTCCGAGCTAGCCACGCATTGCTTGGCAGTTACCACCGAATTTGAAAACGTCCCTGCGCACAGTTTAGAAATCTTGGCGCGACGCATTCAAGTGGCACCGGGTGCACGAGCAGTTGAATTGGTGCAAGACCGTTGCGTGGAAAAGGCCTTCATTGAGGCGTTGGGCGTGTCCGTTGCCCCCCACCATGCTGTTCGTGAATTGGCAGACCTTAAGCAGGCACCGGCAACGCTATTTCCCGGTATTTTGAAAGTGGCGAGGTTAGGTTATGACGGTAAAGGCCAAACCCGTGTTTCATCCTTACTACAAGCTGTTGAAGCGTTCAAAGCGTTAGAAAATGTGCCTTGTGTTCTAGAGGCACAACTGTCCTTGAAAGCTGAACTCTCGGTGGTCTTGGCCCGTGATGTGCACGGCAACAGTCGCGTTTTTCCAGTGGCTCGCAACGTTCATCATGAAGGTATTTTGTCGGTCACCCATGTCGATGGACAAGAAAACGCCATGACAGAGGCTGCCACCAAAGCGGCCATTGAGATTGCCGAAGGGCTGGGCTATCACGGGGTTCTCTGCGTCGAGTTTTTTGTGTTGCAAGACGGCACGTTGCTGGTCAATGAAATTGCACCACGACCACACAACAGCGGCCACTTCACGATGAATGCCTGTTCGACCAGTCAGTTTGAGCAGCAGGTGCGCGTGATGGCGGGGCTGCCGCTCGGCGACACGCGCTTGTTGAGTCCGGTGGTGATGCTCAATCTCCTCGGCGAGGTCTGGCTAAACGATGACAACGAAATCATCGAACCTGACTGGCATGGCCTCTTGGCCTTGCCGGGTACCTCTTTGCATCTGTATGGCAAGAGAGAAGCCCGGCGTGGCCGCAAAATGGGGCACATCAACATCACGGCACCCAACATGGCACAAGTGGTTGACGTGGCCAATCAAATCGTCGTTTTATTGGGTTTACCAACCCCTGTGACCCTTGATACGCAGTGACTGACTCAGTCATCCCAGTAGACCCGATTGCGCTCGCCGTAGACGTCCTTGAGCGCGGCGGTTTGGTGGCGTTTCCCACGGAGACGGTTTACGGTTTAGGCGCTGATGCCAGCCATGCCCAAGCCATCGAGGCCATTTATGCCGCCAAGGGACGCCCAAGTCATCACCCGGTGATTGTTCATGTTGCCAAACCGGTCGACCTCTGGCGGTGGGTAAAGACGGGTCCACAGAGTCAGGCCATCGCACAACGGTTGATCGATGCCTTTTGGCCCGGCCCGCTGACCCTTATTTGTCAACGTGACCCCACCGTTCAGGCGTCGGTGAGTGGCGGGCAAGACACCATCGGTGTGCGTTGCCCGTCACATCCCGTGGCCCAAGCCCTACTGACTGCCTTCGCCCAGCGACGTGGTGACGAGCCTGCTGGCATTGCCGCGCCTTCGGCCAATCGGTTTGGGCAGGTCTCGCCGACCCGCCGCCAACATGTGGTGGACGAATTCCCCGACTTGGTGGCAGCCGGTATGCTCGTTCTAGAGGGCGGGAACAGTGCCATCGGTATTGAATCAACGATTGTGGATGTATCGCGTGTCGACCAAGGGCAAGGCATTACCTTGCTGCGTCCTGGTGGCATTGGGGCCCAAGCCATTGAGCAGATCATTGGCGAGCCTTTGCGAGCGCCAAACGATCAAGCGCCGCGGGTTTCGGGTTCACTCAAAGCACATTATTCGCCCCACACACCCATGCAACTGTGTGATGTCCAGACGCTATTGACAGCGGCAGCAAGCGCGCCCGGCGAGGGACAGGAGAGAAGGGTGATGATCTTGAGGGCGTGCGAGGTCGAGCGTGTACCCGCAGCACTGCAGGGCAAAACCGATACGGCGGTGGTGGCGATGCCCGATGACCCATTGCCCTATGCCCGCGAGTTCTATGCTCGCTTGCGTGAATTAGACCAAGGCGGGTTTACAAAACTGATTTGGGCGCACGTGCCGCCAGGGCACGCGTGGGATGCGATTCGTGATCGACTCACGCGAGCAGCCGCCGCCTTTGAAGGCTAGAGCCGGGGGCTGATCGCGTGAGCCGGTCAGTCATTTAAGCAAGCATTTAGAAAAAAGCCTGTAAGCCCGTCTGCGCTCTGCCCAAAATCAAAGCGTGGACGTCGTGGGTGCCTTCATAGGTATTGACGACCTCGAGATTCACCAAATGGCGGGCCACGCCGTATTCGTCTGAAATGCCGTTGCCTCCCAACATATCGCGAGCCAAACGAGCGATATCAAGCGATTTGCCACAAGAGTTGCGTTTCATGATCGAGGTGATCTCAACGGCCGCCGTGCCTTCGTCTTTCATGCGGCCCAAGCGCAGGCAACCTTGCAGACCCAAGGTAATTTCGGTTTGCATATCAGCCAGTTTTTTCTGAATGAGCTGGTTCTGTGCGAGAGGGCGACCGAATTGATGACGGTCTAGCGTGTATTGACGGGCGGTGTGCCAGCAGGACTCGGCTGCGCCCAAAGCACCCCATGCAATACCGTAGCGGGCCGAATTCAAGCAGGTAAAGGGTCCTTTTAGACCGCTCACGTGGGGTAGCATCTGCTCTTCGCCAACGGCGACGCCCTCCATCACGATCTCGCCGGTGACCGACGCGCGCAGGCCCACTTTGCCGTGGATCTCAGGCGCGGATAAGCCCTCCATGCCTTTTTCCAGAATAAAGCCTCGGATACGACCATCGTGGTCGCCACCAACACACTTGGCCCAAATCACAAAGACATCAGCCACAGGCGAGTTTGTGATCCAGATCTTGTTGCCGGTCAGCTGATAACCGTCGGCGGTTTTAACGGCACGCGATTCCATGCCAGCGGGATCTGACCCATGGTTGGGTTCGGTTAAACCGAAGCAACCAATCCACTCACCGGTTGCGAGTTTTGGTAAGTACTTTTGTTTCTGTTCTTCACTACCGAATTCGTTGATCGGCAACATCACAAGCGAAGACTGCACACTCATCATCGAGCGATAGCCTGAGTCGATTCGCTCCACTTCCCGAGCAATCAAGCCATAGCAGACATAGTTCATGCCAGCACCACCATATTCGGTGGGGATGGTGGCGCCCAATAAACCGAGCTCACCCATTTCAGGAAATATGGATACGTCCATTTTTTCATGGCGAAACGCTTGCAACACGCGAGGGGCCAACTTTTCTTGACAGTACGCATACGCTGCCTCGCGCACCATGCGCTCTTCATCGGTCAATTGACTATCTAGTAAGAGGGGGTCTTCCCAATTAAAACTTGCTGCTGACATTTCCGTGCTCCGTTTCGTTTTGGTGACGTATTAAAAATGGCTATCAATTACTGTTTGGTTGCTGACTTTGCTGAGCGTTGGCGCGTAATTGGCTGATGGTCGTGGTGGGCGTGATGGCTTCTGGATCAGTGATCAGGTGAATGATTGCCGGTTTATTACTTTGCATCGCCCGCTCAAATGCGCCAGCAAAATCCTCGGTCCTTTCCACACGTTCACCGTGTCCACCAAAGGCTTTTGCGTAAGCGGCAAAGTCTGGGTTTTTAAGCGCGGTGGCAGAGACCCGGCCAGGATAGAATTTCTCTTGGTGCATGCGAATCGTGCCATACATGCCGTTGTCGACAAGTAAAACCACAATGGGCAAGTTGTACTGCACCGCGGTGGCAAACTCCTGTCCATGCATCATAAAGCAACCGTCTCCGGCAAAGCAGATGACTGGTGTTTCAGGGCGTAGCCGTTTGGCACCAACAGCGGCGGGTAAGCCATAGCCCATGGATCCGGAGGTAGGGGCCAACTGCGTCCCATATTGCTTGAATCGGTGAAAGCGATGAACCCAAGTGGCGTAATTGCCCGCTCCATTGGTGATGATGGCGTTTGCGGGAAGCACTTGGCGCAGATGCGCCATCACGCCACCCATTTGCAACGTACCTGGCGTGGTCACCCCAGTGGGGTCACTCCAAGCCAAGTAACTGTCGTGCAGGCGTGTCGTCGATTGAGCCCAAACAGGTGTCGTCGGTGCTGGCAATCTAGCCAATTCGGCACAAAAGGGTTCTGGCGAGGCGTTGATGGCCAGGCTCGGTGAATACACCCGACCGAGCTCGTTGGTGTCAGGGTGAACATGAATGAGCGCTTGCTTGGGCACAGGTATATCAAGCAAGGTATACGACTGGCTCGGGATTTCCGATAAACGACCACCCACGAGTAGTATCAGATCGGCATTTTGTAGGTGGGTCAGTAAGGCTGGATTGGCCCCTAGGCCCAGATCACCGATGTAGCAAGGATGATCGTGATCAAAGAGCATCTGTCGCCGAAAGGAGGCGGTCACCGGCAAGTGATAGCGTTGCGCGAAGTCAGCGAACTGCGCCACCGATTCTGGGCTCCACCGCGAGCCACCTAAGATGGCCACTGGCGATTTGGCTCGTGCGAGGCGATGCTGTAGATCTGATATTTGATCAGCTGAGGGTCCACTATCGACGGCCTGAACGCGCCGCGCTTGGGCAACGATCGCGGTCTCGACCAACATATCCTCAGGCAAGGCGATGACCACAGGGCCTGGTCGGCCCGACATGGCCACATGAAACGCGCGTGAAACGATTTCTGGAATACGCGCGGGATCGTCAATCTCGGTGGCCCACTTGGCGGCTTGTCCAAACACGGCTCGGTAGTCCATTTCCTGGAACGCTTCGCGCTCACGCATGCCCCGTTCGATTTGCCCCACAAACAAAATCAACGGGGTTGAGTCTTGCTTGGCGATATGAATGCCGGCTAGGGCATTTGAGGCGCCAGGACCGCGGGTGACCATGCAGATGCCAGGTCGTCCCGTGAGCTTGCCATGGGCATCAGCCATCATCGTTGCACCGCCTTCTTGGCGGCAGACGGTGACGTTAATATCGCTGTCGACCAAGGCATCTAAAACCGCTAAAAAACTTTCACCCGGCACACAAAAGACGTGTTTGATGTCCTGAGCGACGAGTTGCTCGACGATCAGTTGGCCGCCTGTTCTAGGGGTGGCTTGGATGGCTTCGGTGGCTTCAGTAACTTCAGTGGTTTGGGTTGTCATAAGACCGTCTGTTGTCGCTTCTTGTGCTTTTAAGTTGAAATTATTTTAATCATGGGTCAAGGATATGTTCATATTTTGCACATTGCAATTGATAAAATGACACATTGTTGTGTGCCAACGGCACGATCTTGGATTTTTGGCTTATGAGAAGAGGCATCCCTAATTTAGGTGCGCTACAAGCGTTTGAGGCGACGGCCCGTTTGGGTGGGTTTTCTCGAGCAGCGGAGGAGCTATCGCTCACGCACAGTGCGATTCACCGACAAGTCAGCGCGCTGGAAGCGCGACTGGGCGTGCAGCTGTTTAACCGGGTGCGTCGGCGGGTGGCGTTAACCGACGCGGGTGCTGAGTATGCCGCCCGCATACGCCAGCATTTGGACCATATTGAAAAAGACACCTTTAGCTTGATGAGTCGCGCCGGTTTGGGTCGACGTCTACACATCGCCGTGCTCCCCACGCTGGCAGCACATTGGTTGATACCGCGTTTGCCAGCGTTTCAAGCCCAGTATCCCGATATTTCAGTGAGCCTATCGTTGCGTACGTTGCCGTTTCAATTCAATGACCAACCGTTTGATGGTGCGATTTATCACAGCCAAGCCATTTGGCCAGGCACCCAAGGCACACATTTGTTTGCAGAAAAAGAGCTGGTGCCGGTGTGCGCCCCGTCCCTTGCACTGACGGCTGGCGATGATGCACTGGCGGGTTTGCCGCACTTTCACCTGGCATCAAGGCCGGACGCTTGGCGGGATTGGTATCAGCAAGGCAACGATACCTACCCCCCTGAAGTGGCTGGTGGGCCGCGCTATGAAGTGTTCTCTATGGTGATCGCCGCCGCCCAAGCAGGGCTCGGTGTTGGCCTTGCACCGCGATTTCTGGTGCAAGAGGCGCTCGATGGCGGTGAGTTAATCCAACCGGTTGATCGCCCTCTGCCAGTCCCACAGGGCTATTTTTTTGGTTACCCGGAGCGAGCTGAAACCAGCGTGGCCTTGATGGCATTTGAGCGGTGGTTAAAAACAGTGGCAAAAACTTAGCGCCCGTTCGATTATTCCGTTGCTTTTTCTGTTGCTTTTGCTATTGCTATTGCTATTGCTGCTTCCATTGCCGTGCAGCCTTTCAGATGCTCGACGTCTTACGCCGAGTTTCACAACAGTCGCTAGATCACGGGCTTTTGGGCTTTCGGACATCCACAAGTAAACATGGTTTGGTCAGCGCAGTGGTCAGCTTGGTGCTCAGTTCAGTGCTCAGCCTAATTAAGGTTGGCTGCACTGATGCGCGCCACATTACTGCCCCCCGCAAAACCCATCACATCGAATGGTTTACTTTGCCGGCTGGCTTGAACGGCCTGCGCGTTGCCAAATACCAACCTTTCAATCGCGGCGGCATCGACAGTTAAGACCTCTTGATTGGTATAGATTTTTTGTTCGATCTTGCCGTCTTTGTAACGAACCTCAACCCAGCAATCATCGTTAAAGCGAGCTTCTATAAGGTCTGGCTGAGGTTTGGCCACCGGTTCCAGTTCCGGTTTCGGTGTCGGCTCTGACGCCACCGTTGGCGTGTTGTTGTCGATTGTCACCGCGCTGCTATCACGGGCAGATTGAGAAAGAGGTTCGTTATCTGCGCTCAGTGCCGATGGCGTGGTTTGAGTCCTAACCACTGTGATCATGACGCCGTCTGCCTTTGTTGGCGCAACCACAGTGTTCGCGGGGCGACTTGCGAGGCGATCTAAATTTTAGGTGGTAGCGGGTTCGACGGTCGTATTAATGTTTGGGCTCGTGCCTGGATTTAGCGTCTGGGCAGTTTCCTCGGTCTGTTTCAAAGGCCAGCCCTCGCCGATAGACAGATACACCCCCGCGCTGACAGCAATAATCGCAACCAGACCCAGAAAAAATCCGATTGGGCCACGTGAAGATGCTTGCGTTGGAAGGACCACGCCTTGGTTCCGAAGGGCAGGGCGCCTAGCCAGCGTGTTGGACTGTTGTGTCAGGTGCGCGTCTTCTGCGGCGGCAGGCTTGCTCGCAGCAAGAGTGGACTCGATCGGGGGGTCAAGTGTGATGCCAAGCCGATCAGCCATCTTTTGCACGGCGCGGTGATAATAAGTGATCCCATGAAAAAACTGCAGTGACGCATTCTCAATGCCGCGCAACTGAGATGGCGATAACAGCAACTCACGAGCCAGCTCGAGTTCGCTCAGGCCTTGGTCCGTGCGAGCCTGAGCCAGAGACTTGGCCCAGCTCTCATGTGCTGATTGATCGTCATTTCGCATACAAAAAGGTGACCCCGTTGGGTCGATAGATTCGACACCAATTATTTAGAGTTAGAGTGAAAGAGTAGAGCTTTTCTTATCGAAACACCACTGTTCGTGTGCCGTTTAACAGAATTCGATGTTCAACATGGCTACGAACTGCGCGCGACAGCACCAAGGATTCAACATCACTACCGACCTGGCTCAGGTCTTCACTCGTCATGGCGTGATCCACACGTTCAATGTCTTGCTCAATGATGGGACCTTCGTCAAGCGCTTCGGTGACGTAGTGTGCCGTCGCCCCAATGATTTTTACCCCGCGCGCGTGGGCTTGGTGGTAAGGGCGCGCCCCTTTGAAGCTGGGCAAGAAGCTGTGATGAATATTAATGGCTTTACCGCTGAGCGCTCGGCACAAATCGGTTGATAAGATTTGCATGTAGCGGGCCAACACCACGAGATCAATGTTTTGAGTGTTGATGAGCTCCAGTAATTGGTGCTCTTGCGCTTGCTTGGTTTCAGGTGTCACGGGTAGGTGATGGAATGGCACACCATATGATTGGGTGAGCGCCTCAAAGTCGCGGTGATTGGAAACCACCGCAGCGATTTCGGCGGGCAACTGCCCGCTTTGGGTTCGAAACAACAAGTCATTTAAACAGTGACCTTGCTTGCTCACCATGATCAAAAGACGAGATTTTTTGTGCATGTCATGGATTTGCCATTGCAGATCAAATCCAACCTCGCTCGCTTTTAGTGCTGAGCGCAATGCTTTGACCTCGCTGGGGTCGTCTAAGGCAAAGTGCACGCGTAAAAAAAACTGACCCGTTTGCTCATCGCCAAACTGCTGCGCATCCAAAATGTTGCCATTTTGAGCCAGAAGCAACCCCGAGACATGGTGCACGATACCGCGTCGATCGGGGCACGCCAGGGTCAAAATAAAATCGTTTTGATTCATTGGGTTAAGTGGTTAGGTTACACAAGCGTCGGCAAGTTATACAGGCGCGGGTTTAAATTAAGGCTGATTTAACACGCTGCGCCAAGGCCAGTGACGCGGTTAAACCAGGTGATTCAATACCGAACAAATTCACCAAGCCGGTGATACCGTGATGGCTGCTGTCAGACACCATGAAATCGGCAGCGGGCTGGTTGGGGCCTGAGATCTTCGGGCGAATGCCGGTGTAACTAGGCTGAAGCGTGCCGTCCTTGAGGTCTGGCCAGTAACGCCGCACGGCTTCGTAAAATCCATCGCCACGACTGGCATCTAAGTCATAGTCTTCACTGTCAACCCATTGGGTATCGGGTCCAAACTTGGCTTGGCCGGCCAAGTCTAGGGTGAGATGCACGCCAAGCCCCGCTTGTTGTGGCACGGGGTATATCAGGTGACTGAAAGGGACTTTGCCTTGCAAACTAAAGTAGCTGCCTTTGCACAAGTAGCTTGGCGGGATATGAGCGGGGGCCAGCCCTTCGAATAGGCGAGCCAAAGCAGGTGCGGTCAAACCGGCAGCATTGACCAGCATTTTGCAGGTCAAAGTCATGGGCTCTGCCCCCCCAAACGACAATTCAAATCCTTCTGTGCCGAGGATCCGTGCCCTCAATAACGGACTTTGAAACACACATTGCGCACCCGCATTCTCGGCGTCGCCCTGATAAGCGAGCATCAGTCCATGGCTGTCGATGATACCGGTCGATGGAGACAGCAAGGCGGCTGTGCATTGCAGTGCTGGCTCAAGCGCTTGGGCCTCATGTTGATCTAGCCATTGAAGGTCAGCCACACCATTGGCTGTGGCGCGTCCTATGATTGAAGACAAGGTGTCTTTTTCCGCTTCAGTGGTTGCCACGATCAGTTTGCCTAAGCGCGAGTGTGAGACCCCACGCGCTTGGCAATAGTCATAAAGCAGATGCTTTCCTTGTACGCAAAGCTGGGCTTTTAAGCTGCCGGCAGGATAGTAAATGCCAGCGTGAATAACCTCGGAGTTTCGTGAACTGGTGCCTGTACCAATGGCATCGGCCTGCTCCGTGACCAATACTTCAACGTTGGCTAACGCCAGCTCTCTGGCCACTGCCAAACCCACTGCGCCCGCACCTACCACGACACATTCAATATCCATTGGTCTGTTACTGCGTACTGGAGTCGCCGGCTGCGGCGGTCGGTGTTAGATCAAATCCGCCTGAGTGGTATATCAAAGGCATCAGGGGCGAGTGTTCACAGTTCTCTACTTCACCAATCAGCACCACATGGTCGCCTTCATGATACTGATGCCGATTGTGGCATTCAAACAGGGCCGCGCAAGGGATGGCTAGTTTTGGGGAGCCATTGGGGCACTCAGCCAACGCCAGACCGGCGAGCCGTTCGTTAGACGAGCCGGTTGCAAAGCGCTGAGCCAAATCGGCTTGGTGAGCCGCAAGTACCATGATGGTGTAGCGTTCACATTGTTCAAACACCCACATGGATGAAGAGTTTTTAGAGAGGCTCCAGACCACCAGCGGGGGTTCTAAAGAGACAGAGTTGAAAGAACTCACCGTTAAACCAACGGGTGGCTGACCAGGCACTTGGGCCATCACTACCGAGACGCCTGTTGGGAATCGGCCAAGCGCGTGACGAAATGATCGCGAATCAAAAGTTGGCTTGACTGCGCCTGCGGGCAATGTCACCGCACTGGACTTCGATTGATCGCTCATGGCGCGATGCGCTCAATGGTCCATTGCTCACTAGCCGCTGGTTTGTAGACAAGCCGATCATGTAGTCTTGATGGGCGACCCTGCCAAAACTCAAAATAATCAGGAACCAACCGATAGCCACCCCAGTGCGGGGGTCGCGGGGGCGCTTCGCCAAAGGTCTGGGTATATTGGTCTACCTTTGCTTTGAGCTCGTCAAGGCTTACCGGTTGGCTTTGTGCCGATGCCCAGGCGCCTAACCGCGAGCCTAGCGGTCGGCTTTGGTAATACTCGTCAGACGCTTGATCGGAAATCTTTTGAATGACGCCCTCAATGCGAACCTGACGCTCAAGTGCTTGCCAAAAAAACAGCAAGCTGGCAGCGGACTGCGTGGCGAGCTCTTGTCCCTTGCGTGACTCGTAGTTGGTAAAAAAAACAAAACCTTGCTCATCAACGCCCTTGAGCAGCACGATGCGTGCCGATGGCTTGCCTTGCGCATTGGCGGTCGCCAACGTCATGGCTGTGGGTTCAGCCACGGGTAGGTCGATAGCCTCTTGCAGCCACAGCTGGAATTGTTCGACAGGTGAGGCCTTGGCAGCAGACTCAGTGAGTTCGCCTTTTTCGTAGCTCTGTCGAATGTGGGCCACTGACATATTCAAACTCTCTTGATAAAGTAATCGAATGGGTGATCATATTAGGTGATCGAACCTGTACTCGAATTTAAGGGTAGTGTAATGCCTAGGCGTGGGGCCTAGGCCGATAGACCTGTACTCAGCTTTTCTGCTAGCTGAGCCAAGCGGCCATCACGTATGCCTGCCTGGCACAATGCCTCGTGCGTTTGCACCACATAGTCCACGCAAGGCCCGTAGCGGCCGTGGGCTCGGCGCACAATCTCGAGGGTGTGGTTATGCTCGAGACCCCTCACGTAACCGCTGTTGGATCGATCAATCACGAAGGTCAGCGCACTTACAGGCCCTTTGTCAGTATCGCACTTTAACCAACGCGGGTGATACGCGCCGGTTGACATTTCTCTTCGCCAGAGAGCCTCAAAGGCGGTTGGGACGGTTTTGGCTTCGATCCTAAAGGCCATGCCACGGCAAGAACCACCTCGATCGAGTCCAAAGACTAGGCCGGGTAACTCGGGCGTGCCGCGATTCACACGCGACCATAGGCATAGGGAGCGGTGATGCCCCCGCAACATGCTTAAACGTTGCTCGGCGTGTGCAAACTCGGGATTCCAAATCAGTGATCCATAGCCGTACACCCAAAGATCGGTATCGCCTTGCCAATGGGACAAGGCGTTCATCATGGATAGCTGTCGTTCAGACTCGCTTAGATAACGAAGGGTATCGGGCGCTGGTGGTGCTGAAATGGACATGGCTAGGCTTTTAAAAATAGGATGTGGCAAACCTGATGGGCCGCAACAGGTGCCCTCAAGCAGTCGCGCGCATCCGTTCCCTATCAGTAAGATAACAAATTCAGCGCCATGAGACTAAAATGACGTTCAATTAGTAGGGGTCAGAAAACTTGTGAACATGCACCGCGTCTTCAGTGTCGCGCAACAAGGACTGTTAGCTTACTACTAACTCGCTCCGCGCTCAGGATTTGTTGGCGCTAGCCATGCTTGGTTGTTCTGAATAAACAGATTACCAATGTCGAGGAATTTACCGAACCATGTCAAATGCCGGTTGCAGCGCAATCATTAATGATCGTCATACCAATGACTGTTAACCATGCTCCTCTCGTTTCAATGAATCAGGTCGATCGCGAACGACGCTTTGGATCCGTCGACCGTGCCTTCGGGCGTTCAGTGACCGATCAACTGGCTGTTTGTCACGTCACGATCGCCGGCATCGGCGGCGTGGGCTCGTGGGCCGCAGAAGCGTTAGCCCGTTCAGGCGTTGGGCAATTAACCTTGATCGATATGGATCACGTGGCGGAATCGAACATCAATCGGCAGGCACATGCACTTGACAGCACGCTGGGTCAAGCGAAGATCGGTGCCATGCAAACACGTATTCACGACATTAATCCGGCCTGTCAGGTGACCGTGTGCGATGACTTTGTGTCACCAGAGAATGTCCATACCCTTGTAAACGAAGCTTCGCATGTGGTGCTCGATTGCACCGATCAACTCAGTGCCAAGATTGCCCTCGTGCTTTGCTGCCGAGAACGTGGCCAGCCGTTGATTGTTTGTGGGGCAGCGGGTGGTAAAACAAATGCCCTGAGCTTGCAGGCAGGTGACTTGCGTGACAGCACCCATGACGCCTTACTGGCAAGATTGCGAACCACTCTGCGTAAGCGCCACGGTTTTGCCCCTGCGGGTACCAAAAGAGTCGCTAAGCTCGGCGTGCCTGTGCTGTGGTTTTCGCAGCCCACACACCGTCCTGACAATTTGGCGAGTGGCGAGCAAGCAGGCTCACCGCTGGCTTGCGCCGGATATGGCTCATTGGTGACGGTCACAGCGGCAATGGGACTAGCGGCGGCTGGCCAAGCGCTGGCTTATTTGGTGAGGTCTTCAAATGTATGATCAGGGAATCAAAATGGCAGAAACCAGCATTGGTCAAACCAACATCTGACAAACCGACGGGGAGAAGAGGCATTGACTAAGCAGCTTGTGAGATTTGATTTTTGGCTAAATCCGGTCTTTGATGAGATCGTGGCAAAAGACCCCACCGTTCAAATGACAGTGTGCGACTTTTCTCAGGCCGACAATGTGAATTGGTCAGTCATGTCCTCGGCCCATGCTTATCACGTCTGTGCTGCTCGCGATGAGGTGCCCAGCCAATGGCAGGTTGACGAGGCCTTCCTCGCGCGTACGCCAGAGTTGCTGTGTGTTTCAAGTTCTGGCGCCGGCTTTGATCCGATAGACGTACAAGCCTGTAATCGTCATGGGGTGTTGGTGGTCAATCAAAGTGGTTGCAATGCGGACTCTGTTGCCGAACACACCCTAGGTCTTTTGTTGGGCGTGCGCCACCGAATCGCGGAGTCGGACCGGGTCATGCGTGCGGGTGCGTACACGACCCGCGAAGACCTGATGGGCCATGAAATCAAAGGACTCACGATCGGTTTGGTCGGTGTGGGTAATATTGGCTGCCGCGTGGCAGCTTTGGCTAAGGCCTTCGGTATGCGAGTGCTCGGTTTTGATCCTCATCTAGGCGCGGACACGCTCGAGCAGCACGGTGTGGAACCGGTCGAGTGGGAGGCGTTGCTGTCGCAAAGTGATGTGGTTTCGGTGCATTGCCCGCGAACGGCTGAAACGTTGAACTTGTTCGACGACGCGGCGTTTGCATCCATGGCTCAAGGATCGGTGTTTGTTTCCACGGCGCGCGGAGGCATCCACGATGAAGAGGCGTTGACACGCGCCCTAGATAGCGGCCATTTGTCGGGGGCGGGATTAGATGTTTGGACGGTAGAGCCCCCGGTGGCGGGTCATCCGCTATTGGATATGCCCAACGTGGTGGCGACTTACCACACGGCTGGTGTCACCCACGAGGCGCGGCGCAATGCGGCTCGGATGGGCGCCGAACAGCTTTTGCAGGTACTTAACGGGCAGCGTCCTGAAAGACTGATTAATCCCGAGCAGTGGCCCACTTTTCAGAGGCGCTGGCGTCAAATGTTCGGCTAATCCGCCTGCTAGAAAGTAAAGGAGCCCTTGGAGCCCTTGAAGCCCTTGGGCTTGCGTACGATCCGAACCCATTTCGAGCCACGACAACCGCTAGTTGCCTGATCTGTACCTAGAGCAGCGGGGCAGCAGTTCTGCCACAGCACCGGTTGCTACGCTATTGGGTAGAGAGCCTGAGGATAGTGCGGTGGGGATAGTGCGGTGGGGATAGTGCGGTGGGGATAGTGCAGGGGGGGATTTGGGGTGGCTGACGGGACTTGAACCCGCGACAACCGGAATCACAATCCGGGACTCTACCAACTGAGCTACAGCCACCAAAGGATAGCGATTCTAACATGTTTAAAAAGGCGATATCTTGATGGAATGGCAATCAGTGCAAGATATGTTGCATATTTATTGGCCACATGTGGTGTTGACTGTATCGATCGCGGCCAGCGTCTTGGCGACGATTCATATTGCCATGACCAAGCAAGATGTCAAAGCGGCCATCGGTTGGGTGGCTGTGGTGATCTTATCGCCGCTTTTGGGGGCGACGTTTTACCTTTTTGCAGGGATTAATCGCATCAGGCATGAGCGATTATCAGCTCAACGTGATTTGGCTGAACACGAAATCGTGGCACTCGACCGCTTGGTCGTTCAGAGCCTGAAGCCCCACGCAGACGCTTATTTTGAGGCGCTGCGCACGCTCGGGGACAAAGTGTGTCGCAATGAGTTGCTCAAGGGCAACCAGGTCAGCATTATGAAGTCGGGCGACCAGACCTATGCGGCCATGTTGCAGGCAATAGCCCAGGCAAAACATTGCATCGCATTGCAAAGCTATATTTTTGATCATGACGCCATTGGGACTCAAATCGCGCAAGCGCTGATCGACGCAAAAGACCGAGGTGTGCAGGTGCGCGTTTTGATTGACGCCGTTGGGGCCAAGTACTCTCGCCCGCCCATCACTCGCTTACTTGAACGCGGTGGTGTAAAAGTGGCGCGCTTTTTGCCCAACGTGATTGGTGTGCGGCTGGTTTACGCTAATTTACGTAGCCATCGCAAGCTGTTGCTCGTTGACAGCGACCTAGCGTTAGCCGGGGGCATGAATATCCGCAGTGGATTCACCACTGAGTTTGCTGGCGAGAATCGAGCCAACGACACACATTTCAAAATCACTGGTCCCGCGACTCGCCAATTGATGGATAGCTTTGCTCATGATTGGGAGTTCACCACGGGTGAGCAATTGCCTGATTCGCCTTGGTTTGATCGGCCGCCGGTGGTTATGCAGGATCAAGGTATGGTGCAGCAAACCTTACCCTCAAGCCCGCAACATGACATCCAACACAATACGCCTGTTAGGGTGGTGTTGTCTGGACCTGACCGAACCATGGGCAGCAGCCAAGGATTGATTCTAGGTGCGCTATCCGTGGCTCAGCGGCATGTCCGTATTCAGTCGCCCTATTTTTTACCGGACATGGTGCTCATCGGCGCGCTGGTGACGGCAGCTCGCCGCGGCGTTATTGTCGACGTCTTGATTCCGGGCAACAGCAATTTGAAGTTGGTGAGCGCGGCCATGCAAGCGCAGCTGGGCATCATGGTGAAAGAGGGCGTTCGGATTTGGCGCTCAACAGGCCCATTCGATCACTCTAAACTATTCACTGTCGATGATCAGTGGTCTTTCGTGGGTTCGTCCAACTTGGATCCGCGCAGCCTGCGACTAAATTTTGAGCTTGATCTTGAGGTAATTGATCGGGAATTGGGACAACAGCTAGGCCAGCGGATTGATGAACACATGGCCAAGGCCACACTGGTGCAATTGGACGAGCTTCAAGCCCAACCTTTCTGGCTCAGATTACGTAATCGATTGATTTGGCTCGCCTCGCCTTATTTGTAGTTTGAGCCCACGTATTTCACACAATTGTTTTGACGGGCCCCATGCCTGAAGATGCTCGCCTTAGAACAATTAAGGCGACAAATGAGGGCGACGATTTATTGGGTCAGTGCGATCGGGGTTAGCGTGTTGCTCGGCGTTTGTGGCTGCGCCGTTAGAGACACATCCATCGAACAGTCGCAGGCTAGCGAATCGATTCATCACGGGCTCTCGGGCGACCCTGACTTTAACTGGCACCTGAGTGGTGACCGCCGCGTGGCGCCTAGGCAGGTGTTTTCAGATGCGCACCGTATTTGGGTGCAATGGCATCCTCATCAAGCCATACCCACGATATTTGCGCAAGCGGGCCATACATGGCATGTGGTCACGGCCCGAGAACAGGGTCCTTATACGATTGTCGACGGCCAGTGGTCGGTTTTGCGATTTCAAGGGGCTCGGCTTCAGGCCCATGCCCACCATCGACCGAGTCCCGATTGGTTGATTGAACAACCCACCCCGCAAAGATCGCGCGAGCGGTCATTTGACTTGCGCCTAACCGACCGAACCATACGGCAGGCATTGAATCGTTGGGCCTTAGAGCACGATTGGTACTTTGACGATGCCCACTGGACGCTACCCGTTGATTTGCCCGTCACCGCGGCCGCCACCTTTACGGGTGACTTTCCTGCTGCTGTCGAACAGTTGCTGCAGGCCGTGGAGCCAGCGGGTCGGCCGGCGCGCCCTTGTTTTTATGCCAACCACGTTTTACGCGTGATTCCCAAGACGGCGTCCTGCGAACCGGGCCAAGGCCCCGGCGACCGAATAAGCGGAGCGCGTTCATGAGGCGCGCGGTTTGTTCGGTTTGGTTAGCCAAGTTATTGCTGATACACGGTGTTGGACTGGTTGCTGGGTGCGCTATTGATGAACGCGTTGCCACCCATCGTGAGGCGACCAAAGCCGAGGCACAGAACCTGAAGCACATCAGTGATCGTTTTCAGGAAAAGACAAAACAGCACACCATTGCATCGTCTGATCATCGGATCAATAAACCTTGGGTATCAGGTCAAGCGATCGCGTTGGCACCTGAGGTCAACCTTCCTAAAGCGCTGCGTGCTGGCGTCAAGACAGTTTTGATTTTTCGGAACCAGTCGGCTTCACTCTCAGAAATCAGCCAACGGATCGCGTTGGCAACGGGGATTCCAGTCAGGGTCTTACCCGAGGCGTTGTTAGCGGCTCATCATTTCATGCCGCGCTTGCAAGATATCAAGATAGACGCCATCGCCACACCCCTGGCGGAGCCTTTGATGCCGATGGGTACCCGTCCCTTATCAGAGGTGCTCGATTTGGTGGCCGCCATTCTTGATGTCCATTGGCGCTACACCGGTAAAGCGATTGAGTTTTATCGCACACAAACCCGTGTTTTTGATATTCGCGCCTTAACGCTCGCGGCAAACACACAGATGCAACTTGGCAGGAGTGGCGGGCAGAGCGCCGGCGGATTCGACAGTTCGGCACAAACCACGCTGTCCATGACTAGCCAGCCTCTCTTGGATGACATCCGGCAACGGATTGAACCCTTTATGACACGTGCAGGCACAATCGCTGCGCAACCAGGCGGGTTGAGTTCCGTTGTGGTGACCGACACACCAGCCGTGCTCGATGCAATCGCCGCATATCTGGACAGCGTTAATCGGACCATGACGCAGCGTGTGCGGTTGGTGTTTGAAGAAATGACGGTGACTCGAACCCAGGCCCATGAGCAAGGCATTGATTGGTCGTTAGCCGTCGCAACCGAAATGGCTGAAATGACGGCAGGCTCGACGGTACTGGGCGGCGTCGCACCAGTGATGGCTGGCGTGAATGCTGCTGTGCCGGCCATGAACGGACTGGCATCGAACGTGCTGGTGCGCGCAGTCTCTAAATATGCGGATATTAGACGTCATACGACCGTTCCCGTGGTCACGCTCAACCGACGACCGGTGACGCATGCGGTGCGGTCCACGTTTACGTACGTTGATCAAATTCAATCCGTTGGTGTGAGCAAAAAAGAAGAAGGTAGGGCAAGCTTGCCAGGGATTGCCGTGAGTCAGAAAAGAGAAACAGTGGGTGCTTTTCTGACCTTGGTGCCAGATATTCAAGTTGACGGACAAGTCCTGCTTTCCGTGGCTTATGACAACACCACGGCATCACCGCTCAAGACCTTAACGTTTGGTGGTAGCGAGCAGTCATTGCAATTGCAGCAAATCAATCTGCAAGGTAACGGGACGATCCAGCAGGTGGCTTTGTTTGCGGGACAGCCGACCTTGATCGCCGGCTTTGAGCAACGGGATGATGAGAGTCAGCAGGCGCGCTTAAGCCCGGATGCTCCGCGACTGCTCGGTGGTAATGACAAGATCGAACACCGCAAAAGCATGACGTTGATTTTTGTGACGGCGCAGGTGGAAGATGGCATCTGAGCAAAGTGCGGTTGCAGGTCATCAAGCGAGTTGGACGGATGGCGGAAAAAGCTCGCGGGTCTGGCAGCCGAGCGCTGCGGGTCACGGCTGGATATTTGGGTTGGAGTGGACCGCTACGCTCGGCCAGCGCAGTCGTCGGTGGTTATTTACACAGCTGCGCCAACAAAACGTACGCTGGTATGCGAGTACCGGCATGCAAGGCGAGTTGATTGGCATCAGTAGAGAGCCCGGGTCAGAGCAAGCAATCTCTTCCTTGGCTGCCGCGGCGGTTGGCTATGCGCAGTCTCGCCCCGATGGTTCCTATTTGCTTTGCCTTGCGATTGACCCATCGCGCCAATGGGTGGTGGGTGTGCACCGAGGCAAGCTACTCAGTCACACAGACACTTGGCTCGAACCTGAGGCGGTAGGCGCGCTGCAACAAGTGCTTGCTCAAAGATTTGCTGATCTGGTGATTGAGACAGTGCATTGGTCAAACCCAGGCGACGATCCTCCAGCCGCATTGGCCTTTTTACAGCAGGCACCCGTGCATCAAGCCCGTTTCGAGCGCTTGAGACCGACGCTTGCGACACGTGCCAATGCCTTGTTGCTCCTGGGTACGCTCATTTGTTTACTCGGCGCAGCGTGGATGTGTCAAAGCTTGGATTGGTGGCCAGCCGATGATTGGCAGGCGGCGGGTCAGCTGGGTGATGAACAAAGAACGGTGCAAGGGGCAGCCCATGTGCCGGTGGTCGAAGTGCATGATCTGGCTGCCTTGATGAGTCTTTTGCAAGGTCTGCAGCAGCTGCCGGTGAATCCAGCCCGGTGGCTATTGCATGGCGTCCAATGCCAGATGACAAGCGAGATGGCGCACTGTTCGGCGGCTTATCAGCGCCATCAAAACAACACGGATAATGAAGCATTGGCGCCGCTCGTGCCCGCTAACTGGCATTTGAAACCGGTGGCAATGGACGAAACAAAGCTTGAAAGCCATATCCGCATGGGCACTCGGGTAATAAATCTGCCCTCAAGCCAGGCCTCGGGTGCTTGGTTAGTCACTTTGCAACGTCAAACAGCGATCACACCTGAATTGAGCGTCGGTTCATGGCGCGATCAAGCGGTTGTGCCATCGCACGGTCGGGTTCGAACCCGTGAAATCACTTTGCGCTTGCCGGTGAGGCAATGGGCGGTGCTTCGCGATTGGCCATTACCCGTGTATTGGCAGTCCGTGCGGCTCGAATTGGTGCCTAACGCCACGGTCGATGAGCACCATGGTTACCTCATGTTTCACCTTAAAGGAGAGTTACGTGCGATTGAGCATTCCACCCCTTAGACGGCCCCTTGCGGTGATGCTGACCTCAGGAGCCTTGATGGTCCTATTTACGCAATCTGCGTTGGCAGATCCGATGCCCCAAAGAGGTGTGTTGACGGTACAAGCCATGGCCAAAATGGAGTCCGATGCCATCCAAGAACTGCGTCAGCAGGCTGAGCGCGAGCGAATACCGATTCGTCCGCCCTCAGTCTTGTTGGCCATAGTTGGCGTGGCGCCCGATCTCAAAGCCAGTGTTTTGGTTGATGGTTCGCCCGTTCTGTTTCAGCAAGGCCTGTCAAAGCCCGTGCATGGCCCAACAAACCGCAGGCACCTGAAACTTCGACACATCACCCCCCCGTGTGTGTTTTTTGTTGACCGTGGTCGGTCTCGCCGTTTGTGTTTACGCCCAAAAACGTCATGAGATGGCGTTCAACGACAATGGGGCGTCTCACGTTAAGTGATATCACCGCACCAAGCAGCGTTCAGGTTTGGTCTGACAGGGACACCGCACGCCTAGATCAGTGGCGCCAAGTGTGGGACCGTTTGGCCATTCCAAGTGACGACTTGTTGGATCGGATGTGTCCTGTCCAAGATGCCAATCAGCAATGTCAGCTTTTGGTTCTACCGGAGTGTGCCAATGACAATGAGGTCAAAGCCCTTTTACTGGCGATCCGGCAAGCGGATTTAACTCTGGCCGAGCCTAATGTGGTGTTGGTCCCGCCCGCTGTGCTGGGTGAAGTCAATCGACGGTTTCGGTTGTTGCAAAAGCCGAACAAACGGGTCTCAATCCATCAGATACCCAAACATGTCTTGTTTTCTTTGCTTGATGACCTGGTGATGTGGGCCCTTGATGTAGACGCGAGCGATCTTCACTTAACGCTACACAACGACAAAGCGGCCGCCGATATTGCGTTCACTGTCAACGGTGTATTGATTCGTCCCAGTCAGTTTCAATCGGTTAGAACACACATGTTGAGTGAGTTACTCAGCGTGGCTTGGATGAGTGTTCGCGGTGGCAATGGTGCTTTATTTGATCCCGGACGCGAGCAACAGGGGCGGCTCGATCGCCCGATTCGAGGTGGCACGGTTGGCTTACGGTGGGCCTCATTGGTGACGGCCAATGGCCCAACAGTATGCCTGCGTGTCTTGAATCCAGAGGGTCGCGCGCAAGCGCCTGCATTGGACGCGCTTGGCTATCCGCCAGAGCAATTGGCGATGTTCGAAAGAGCGACCAGTGGCGATGGGGGTGCGGTCATTTTGGCGGGCATGGTCGGGTCTGGTAAGTCAACGACCCTAGCCGCCTTGGTGCGCAGCATCCCACTTTCTCGCAAAGTCATCACGTTAGAGGACCCTGTGGAGTACGTGATTGATAACGCTTTGCAGTGTTTGGTCACGAGCCTAGAGACGAGCGAGTCAGATCAGGGTTTGGCGAGCAAACTTAAAACCATCAAACGCAGTGCGGCTCACGACGTCTTGATAGGCGAAATCAGGGGGCGCGAGGGCGGTCAGGCGTTGGTTGATCTGGTGCTTTCAGGCACTAGCGTCTACACCACATTGCACGCGAGCTCGGTGATGCAAATTCTATTGCGTTTGACGAGCAGCCTGGTTGGTGTGCCCCCTTCACTTGTCTCGATGCCTGGCGTCATCAAGCTATTGGTCTACCAAGCATTGTTGCCTAAGTTGTGCGCGCACTGTGCGTTGACATTTGATCAATGGGGTTGTCGCTCAAGTTTGTTTTGTGCGCTCGATCGGCAACGGTCACTGCGTTGGGTTGAGCAGTGGTGGCGTCGCCTGACTGAAGCCATTGGCATTGATCCGTCACGGGCGCGGTTTCGTCATCCCGAAGGCTGCACGCACTGTCAATCAAGAAATATTCAAACATTGGTCGGCTATGCGGGACGTTTGATGGTGGCTGAGATGCTTGAACCCGCAGCGGAACCGCTGTTTTTTGATGGGATTGCCAAACGCGGCATGGCCGAGCAATTGGCATTGTGGGAGTCGCAGTTAAGGCGAGACGGTGTTTGCGATCTGACCCAATACCGGTCGGTGCGCGCACGCGCCATTGACTGCTTGAATGCGGGGTGCTTGGATCCGCGAGACTTTGAACGACGTTTTGGGTTGATCCGATGATAGGCCGACGTCAGCCATTGTCTATCACTTGGGCCGCTTGGTGCTTTAGGCGAAAGCGCGCGGACTATTACGACTTTTTGTCGCAGTACTTGACGCAGACGTGCGCTGACCGGACCTTGCTTGATATTTTTCAACAAGACGCTGAACGCCATGGACCAAGCAGCGCGCGCGGCCGGCTCGCTGAATGGTGGGCACAGCGTTATCCGGCGAACGGCGGCGATTTGGCTCAAACCTGGCAGGGCACGTTGCCTATTGTTGAGTTGCATTGCCTTGGTCTGGCACAAAACGCCGGTCAGCCCGCTTTGCTCTTGACCTTACAAGCACTGGCTGCACAGATCCGATTAACGCAAAAAAGCACCAGCCACTTTTGGCAAACGATTGCCACCGGTGTGATTGCATTCGGTGTTGCCATGGCCGCGCTGATGATCTTGCCGCTCTATGCCGTGCCGAAACTGACGCAAGCTTTTTCAACGGTCCCTGTTGCGCTTTACGGTGTGCAAACCGAGCGCCTAGTCGCTTGGGCGACGTGGTTAAACCGCTATGGCTGGCTCTTGTTTGCGCTGACTGTTTTAACCATAGGGGTAGGTATATGGTCGCTGGCTCATTTGGTCGGTCCTCTGCGCCAATGGCTTGATCGATTGGGGCCATGGCGCTTGTATCGGGATATGCAAGCCATCGGGTTTCTAACAACGACCGCGACTTTATTACGCTCCTTGCAGGCGCGTGGCGTGACCTTGCGAGGGGTGTTGTTGATGCAACAAAGCGGTGTTAACCAATGGCTAGGCTGGCACTTGCAGCAAATGGTGACTCAGATCGACAGGGGGTCTGATCCTTTGGATGCACTCGATACGGGTCTTCTGAATGCTCAAGCACGCTGGTGTTTGATTGATGTGGTCAGGGTGCGCGGTCTGTCAGAGGGGTTGCTGGTTGCCTGCGCCCAGATCGGCGAGCAACTGACACAGACCATGGCGCAGCGCGCGGTGGTTTGGCGCTGGTTACTGCTGATAGTGGCGCTCGGTACGGTCTTTGCCGTGGGTGTCTGGCATATCGAAGTGATTGAGGAAATGCGACGCGCGTTGACGCTGGTGTACGGGATTTGATTCGCCGGTACAAAAGCGGTGATTAACCAGTCGGGTGATCGCCCGAAAAAATAAGGAGAAATTTTGAGAATGGTTTTGAGAATGGTTTTAGGCACTGTTCATTTAGTCGTGCATCAGTGTGGTGCGCAACCGCAGAGTAGGCAACGTCGAAGGCAGGGCGGCTTTTCTTTGGTAGAGGTCTCGATCGTGACCGCTTTGATGGTGATCGTGGCCATTATCGGGGTCCCTGCACTTGAGGCCTACATTATTGAGAACAAAGTTCCCAAGGTTGCGGCTGATCTGCAGCGGTTCGTCTCACGCATGAAGGTGGCCGCGATCGGGGGCGGTGTCACACCGTATGCTGGTATCGATCAAAGGGCCTTGGTCAATGGCATGCGCGAGGGATCTGTGGTCTCCATACAGGGCGTGGGGTCAGTCGCCGATGTCGCGCATGGACTTGGCGGTCAGGGTCGCGGCCACAGCGGCACTATCTTGATTGAGCCGGATTCGGTCCCTGGCCAAGCGTCTGGCTCGGCATTTCGCTTAACGCTCACCCACGTCAGCCATGCGGCTTGCCCCATGTTGGCAACGGCTATGCAACGCATGGCCAGTCTCATCAGCATCTCGGGTAACGGTAGTCTGGTGCCGGTGAAAAATGCCTTGCTTGATCCGCCTTTTGCTTATCAGCCTGTGCTTGCCGACGTGCAGTGTGCCTCTGGAGATAGGAACCGTTTTGTGTTTGTTTTCAAGTGAGTCTTCAACCGAAGGTGCTGGGACGATCTCGCCTCACTAGACAACAACGTGGTCAGGCTTTGCTTGAGTGGTTGATCGTGGCCACGCTCGCATTACTCGTGGCGATATGGGGTAGTGAAAAATGGGCGGCACGCGCCGAACAGGCAGCCTTAGAGGGGATGGGGCAGTGGCTTCTCACACTGTCGCAAGCGATGCAAAAAGCCATTGAGACAGAAGCCCAAGAAAGCGGGTCAGTCATGGCGTTACTGACGCAAAAGCCACCTGCCTCGGCGCAAGCGTGGCAACAAACGCTCACGACAACTGGATTCCTCGTGTCCGGTTTCGCCGCGCAACCCCCGTTGCCTTTTGAGGTGAAGGTGCATCGACTAGACACCGGTCGTGATTGTGCCGACGCTGCTTGTCCAACAGCCCTAATTTTGTTGGCGGTAGCGCCCAAAGATTGGTCAGTGTCGCGCCGCCAGCATGCGGCACCAGATTTGCTGCTCGCATTAAAGGGTCAGGGCTTGGCGGTGACGGCGCTAAACCCGGACCGTTTGCAGGGCAGCAGCTTCGCGGTGGATAGCGATTGGCCCTTGGGTACAGTCGCCGTCTTGGTTTGGCGTAGCGAGGTTTTACCGCCATACGTACGTTTGCGCGAGGACCGTCCGGTTCACTTGGCTGGCGGACTAGTGGTTGATGGCGCCGTCGCTGTGAATGGTCAATTAGCGCTTTCGGAGGGGTTGTTATTGGGGGATAGTGCCAACCTTAAGGCTGCCTGCGCCCCCGATGGCTTGCTGTTACGCTCACCCAAACAACAGTTGTTGATGTGCCGTGAAAGTCGATGGCGTGCGGTCCAGCCGCCATCCCCAAGAGAAACGACAGCCTGTTTGCCGCGAAAACCTGAGCACATATTAATGCCCATGTGGCGCGCAAGCTTAATCGCCCCGCTTTTGCCTCCTCCTGATTCAAGGCCTTGTATTTGCCCGAGTCACTACATGCCTCGAGCCGTTTGGCAGGGGAGCGGTTCTATAGCTGGCACCGCTATCACCAACGGGTACATTTGTGAGAAAGGCTAGGCTCTATAATGGTTACATCCTCCTCTTGTAGTGAAGCATCCATGAAAGTCTCAGAGATTCGTCAAAAGTTTCTACAGTTTTTTGAGTCCAACGGGCACACGATCGTGCCTTCAGCATCGCTGGTGCCGGGCAATGATCCGACTTTGCTCTTTACCAACTCAGGCATGGTGCAGTTCAAGGATGTTTTCACAGGTCAAGAAACACGCCCGTACACCCGCGCCACGAGCTCACAACGCAGTGTTCGGGCCGGTGGCAAGCACAACGATTTAGAGAATGTGGGATACACCGCTAGGCACCACACCTTTTTTGAAATGTTGGGAAATTTCAGCTTTGGTGATTACTTTAAGCAAGAGGCCATCCAATACGCGTGGACCCTTCTAACAGAGGTTTATGCCATACCCAAAGACAAACTGTGGATCACGGTTTATCACGAGGACGATGAGGCTTATGGCATCTGGCGTGATCAGGTGGGCGTACCAGCCGAGCGCATTATTCGTATCGGCGACAACAAAGGCGCGCCCTATGCCTCTGATAACTTTTGGCAGATGGCCGATACCGGCCCCTGTGGCCCATGCTCTGAAATATTTTATGACCACGGCCCAGACGTCTGGGGAGGACCACCTGGGTCACCTGAGGAGGACGGCGATCGCTATATTGAAATCTGGAATCTAGTTTTTATGCAGTTTGATCGTGACAGTGATGGGGTGATGCACCCATTACCAAAGCCTTGCGTGGATACCGGCATGGGCCTAGAGCGAATTGCGGCGGTCTTGCAGCATGTGCATTCCAATTACGAGATTGATTTGTTTGTGTCTTTGATTCACGGTGCTGCACGTGAAACGGGTTGCCAAGACTTGCATAACAACTCCCTGAAAGTCATCGCCGATCACATTCGAGCCTGCGCTTTCTTGGTGGTAGATGGGGTGATACCTAGCAATGAAGGCCGAGGCTATGTGTTGCGGCGTATTATTCGACGAGCCCTGCGGCATGGCTACAAATTAGGCCAGTCTGAGCCATTTTTTCATCGGTTGGTGGGCGATCTTGTGCAACAGATGGGTGAGGCATTCCCCGAGTTAGCTTCGAGCGCTGATCGAGTGGCCAAGGTCTTGGCGCAAGAGGAGTGGCGCTTTGGCGAGACCCTTGAGAACGGGATGCGCATACTCGACGAAGCATTGGCCGCCCGCCAAGCGGGTGATCGTTTGGATGGTCAGACTTTATTTATGCTGTATGACACCTACGGTTTTCCTGTCGATTTAACGGCCGACATTTGTCGCGAACGTCAAATCGACGTGGACCTAGAGGGCTTTGAAAAGGCCATGGACCGGCAGCGCGATCAGGCGCGTGCCGCCGGTCGTTTCAAGACGACGGGTGGGGTTTCGTACAACGGGCAAGAGACGGTCTTTCGTGGCCATGATGAGTTGCAGGTGCCTGCCAAAATTACTGGCCTCTATGTTGACGGATCGGCTGTTGACCGGGTGGGTGCAGGCCAGCAGGCCATTGTGGTGCTAGACGAAACGCCTTTTTATGCCGAATCAGGTGGCCAGGTGGGTGATGCCGGGACACTGGTTATGGATGGCGATGCGGGTGAGTTTCGGGTTGATGACACGCAAAAGATCCAACCCAACGTTTTCGGGCACCATGGTGCAGTGATCAAGGGCAGCTTGACCGTTGGCGACGCCCTGATCGCACAGGTCAACACGGTGCGTCGCGCCAAGATTGTGCGCAATCATTCTGCGACCCACTTGATGCACAAGGCTTTGCGCGAGGTTCTTGGTGGGCACGTGCAGCAGCGTGGTTCGTTGGTTGATGCCGACAAAACGCGATTTGACTTTTCCCATGACGCCGCCATGACTGCCTCGCAACTGACGCAAGTCGAGGAGATCGTCAATCAAGAAATCCTCTCAAATATGCAGACACAGTCGCAAGTCATGGCTTTCGACGATGCGATCAAACATGGCGCCATGGCTTTGTTCGGTGAAAAATACGGCGATGAAGTGCGCGTATTGGATATCGGTAGTTCAAAAGAATTATGCGGCGGCACGCACGTCAGGCGCACGGGAGATATTGGGCTGTTTAAGATGGTTTCAGAGTCCGGCGTGGCAGCGGGCGTGCGTCGTGTGGAAGCCATCACTGGCGATAATGTGTTGCATTGGGCACAACAACTCGATGCCACCGCGACGCGGATTGCTGGCTTGGTAAAGTCAACCGTAGCAGATGCGGCAGATCGGGTGGCGCAGTTGCAGGAGCAGTTGAGAACGACTGAACGCACCCTTGAACAGACGCAGTCAAAATTAAATGCGGGTGCGGGCGCCGCCCTGGCCGACCATGCGGTTGTGACGCAAGCGGGCTGGCGGTTGTTGGTCAAGCAAGTCGAGGGCGTTGATCCCAAAGCGTTACGAGGCATGGCTGACCAACTGAAAGATAAGCTGGGAAGCGCCGTGGTGGTCCTGGCGACCGTTGCGCAAGACAAAATCAGTTTGGTGGCAGGTGTCACGGCGGATCTGACCGGCTCGATTAAAGCCGGTGACCTCTTGGCTCATGTCGCTAGTCAAGTGGGCGGCAAGGGTGGCGGGCGTGCTGATATGGCGATGGGCGGCGGCACAGATGTCTCCCAACTGCCTGCTGCGCTAGCTTCAGTGGCCACCTGGCTCGACCAAAAGGAGGGCGCATGAGCGGTGAGCAAGCAGGGTTCGATGGGACAGCAGCATTAACCGTTGACGCCAAAGGCATGGCCTGTCCTTTGCCTATATTGAAAGCCAAAAAAGCCTTGTCGACTTTAGCGCCAGGCGATGTCTTGAGGGTTCTGACCACCGATCGCAATGCCATGCGGGATTTTCAGGCGTTTTGCCGGCAAACGGGTAACCCCCTGCTGCTGCAAGAGCAGGACGGGGAAGTGGCGCACCATTTCTTGCAACGACGCGCCTAATCCGTGCTAGAATTTTGGGCTTAGTTCTATTTCCACACCAATTTTAAAAGAGATTACCTATGGTGGTGATTCGCATGGCTCGCGGTGGCTCAAAGAGACGCCCTTTCTATAGTCTGGTTGCAACTGATTCTCGCGATCGTCGCGACGGTCGTTTTATTGAGCGTGTGGGTTTCTACAACCCCGTCGCCAATGAAAACGAAGAGAAGATTCGCATCTCCTTAGATCGTGTTGCTTACTGGAAAAACGTTGGGGCGCAGTTGTCGCCATCGGTTGCACGCTTGGTTAAAGCGTATTCGGCTACAGTTGCAACCACAGCAGCCGCTACAGCCTAAGTAACATAGGCAAGTCACGGGGCGGCTCGTTGCATAAGCCAACGGGTCTTTCGCCCCAATCACAGATGACGCATATGCCAACCGACAATAGCGTTGATGGATCAAACAGCCAATCCAGCCCAACGGTTAGTGCGGCTGATTCACGATTGCCTGCCATCCCAGACGACCTAATCGAGCTCGGTAGGATTTTGGGTGGTCACGGCATCAGGGGTTGGGTCAAGATACAACCGTTTTCTGTTGAAGCTGACGCCATGATTGCGGCCAAGCAATGGTGGCTGGCAGCGCCTGTGCGCGCGCAACAATCCTCGCTGCCAGTCTCCCATGACAAGACTGACCGCAAGACCGACTTCAAGACAGCCCCCCTCAAATCAGTCAACGTTTCTTGGGCCAAAGCCCATGGCCAATTTTTTCTGGCTGCGCTCAAAGGTGTTTCTGACCGGAACGCGTCGGATGCTCTGAAAGGACAATCGGTTTTAGTGTCCCGCCAGCTTTTTCCGCCATTGGAACCAGACGAGTACTATTGGGTGGATTTACTGGGCTGTGTGGTGACTACCGATGCGGGTGAGCAAGCGCTGCGTCTCGGTGTGGTTCACGAAGTATTGGATAATCCGGCACATGCCCTTTTAGCGGTCAAACGTCAGCGGTTTGACGTCGAACTTGACGCGTGGGTTGACCAGTCCGACGCCAAAGACCGACCGATCATCACCTTGATTCCGTTTGTGAGTGCTCACATCGAGTCAGTCGACTTGTCCGACCGTTTAATTAGCACCCATTGGCCAGCCGACTTTTAGGCCTGAGTTTAATGACATGCGCATTGATATCCTGACCCTTTTCCCGGAAAGCTTTCAGCTGGTGACTTCATCGGGTATCACGGGCCGCGCCTGTGGCTTAGGGCTTTGGTCGTTGCACACATGGAACCCAAGAGACTTTGTCAATGATCCGCACCGCACTGTCGATGATCGGCCCTACGGTGGCGGACCAGGTATGGTGATGATGGCTCAGCCCCTGTCGCAAGCCCTGGCGGCAGCTCGGGCAGAGCGAGGTGAGCAGGGTGGCAAGGATGGTAAGGATGGCAAAGATATGGGTCGCGCGCCAGTGGTCTTATTGGCCCCCGGTGGCAAACCGTTTGACCAAGCGACTGCCGCACGGCTGAGTCGCAGTAACGGAGCCATTTTTGTGTGCGGTCGTTATGAGGGCGTTGATCAACGCTTTATCGATCAACACGTCGATGAGCAATGGTCGTTGGGTGATTTTGTGGTGTCAGGTGGCGAGCTGGCGCTTTTGCCTATGCTTGATGCGTCAGTGCGATTGCTGCCAGGCGCCATGAATCAGCAAGATTCGCATGATCAAGACTCTTTCCAACCGAGGTTGAGCGGCTTATTGGACTGTACGCACTACACCCGTCCGGAGGTGCTAGGAGACATACCTATTCCGGATGTCTTGAAGTCAGGGCATCATCACAACATCGCCGTTTGGCGTCGACAGCAATCCTTAAGGGTGACCGCGGCGCAACGGCCTGATCTGATTGAAAAAGCCAGGCAAACGGGCCAGCTCAGTGCAGAGGATGAAGATTTCTTGAGCCACCTTCAGCAATAACTTCAGCAATAACTTCAGTAATAACTTCAGCGCCGCCTCGAGTCGGATTAAAAATCCGAGATGAGGCGGGGTGGCGCTCGTCTTTTGATAATCGCCTGCTTTAAGACAGCCTCTCACGTTGGGATTGCACTTTGGCCAACGTATCTGAGAACTGGGCCAGTCGTGCTTTCTCTTGCGTCACGACCGCCGGTGGTGCCTTGTCAATAAATCCTTGATTCGACAGTTTGCCCTGCGCCTTAGCGATTTCGGCTTGTAATCGACTGATTTCTTTGTCTAACCGCACGCACTCCGCCTCAACGTCAATTTCTACCTCAAGCATCAATCGTGTGTCACCGACCACTTGCACGGGTGCATCGCTGTCTTCTGGCAAGGTATCTACCACTGACACGTCACTGAGCTTGGCGAGAAAGGCAAGATAGGGCGCTTGGGCAGTGAGTTGAGCGCGATTGCCTTGGGCTACCAAAGGCACCCGTTCAGCCGGTGAGAGTTGCATTTCGCTTCGCAAGGCACGGATGGCTTCTACGCCCGCCTTGAGCGCGGTGAATTCGGTTGCCGCCTCATTGTCAAGGCGTGAGGCGTCTGGCGCCGGGTAGGCTTGTACGCAGATGCTGGTTTCGGTGTCGGCATTGCGGGTGCCAGCCACAAGTGAAACCTTTTGCCAGAGCTCTTCGGTGATGAAGGGTGTGATGGGATGTAAGAGTCGAAGAATGTCTTCTAAGACGCCAATCAGCGTGGCACGGCACGAGCGTTGCGTCTCTGGGTCATCTGATTGCAACTGCACTTTGGCGAGTTCCAAATACCAGTCGCAGTATTCGTCCCAAACAAAGTGATAGAGCGCGTTGGCAATGTTATCAAATCGATAATCAGCAAAGCCTTTGGTGACTTCGAGTTTGACGGCTTCAAGTCGACCCAGAATCCAGCGCTCAGGCATGCCAGTGGGTTGACTAGAGTGCGTGCAAGGCGCATGTGACTCGGTATGCATCAAGACAAAGCGGGCGGCATTCCAGAGTTTGTTGCAAAAGTTGCGATAGCCCTCGCAACGTTTTAAGTCAAAGTTAATGTTTCGGCCAAGCGAGGCGTAAGCGGCCATGGTGAAACGCAGCGCGTCAGTCCCAAAGGCCGGTATGCCGTCTGGAAAGTGTTTGCGTGTGGTTTTTTCAATGGCGCCGGCCTGCTTGGGATTCATCAGACCGAAGGTGCGCTTTTGTACCAAGGTTTCAAGATCAATGCCATCAATGAGGTCAACCGGATCCAAGGTGTTGCCCTTGGACTTACTCATTTTTTGTCCTTCGGCATCACGAATGAGGCCGTGAACATAGACGTGATGGAACGGCACCTTACCGGTTAGGTGGGTTGTCATCATCACCATTCGGGCGACCCAGAAGAAAATGATGTCAAAGCCCGTGACCAGCACGTTAGAGGGCAGGTACTTTTCTAGGTCGGGCGTTTGGGCGGGCCAACCGAAGGTCGTAAAGGGCACCAAGGCAGAGGAAAACCATGTGTCTAAAACGTCTGGGTCGCGCGTCAATGGGCCCTGATATCGTGCGGCGTGGGCTTGTTCTTTGGCGCTCGCCTCATCGCGCGCCACAAATACCCGTCCATCTTCGCCGTACCAAGCGGGTATTTGATGGCCCCACCAGAGTTGGCGTGAAATACACCAGTCTTGAATGTTTTCTAGCCACTGGTTGTAAGTCGTTGTCCAGTTTGAAGGGTAGAACTCGACTTGACCGTTTTTAACCACATCGAGTGCCACCTCGGTGATGCTAAGCCCCGGGTGTAGGGTGCCCGCTGGTGCGGGTTTGCTCATGGCGACAAACCACTGGTCAGTCAACATGGGTTCAAGCACCACGCCGGTTCGATCACCCCTAGGCTGTGTCATCAGGTGCGGGTCCACCTTCATCAAGAACCCCTGTTTTTGTAATGCGTCGACAACCGCTTCACGCGCATCAAATCGATCCATGCCTTGAAACGGCTCAGGTGCATTGGTGTTAATGCGGGCGTCTAGGGTCAATATTTCGATTAACGGCAGCCCGTGGCGGTTGGCGCAGGCGTAATCGTTAAAGTCATGGGCGCCAGTGATTTTGACCACGCCTGTACCGAAGGCGGGATCGACAAAATCATCGGCGATGATGGGGATTTGACGATCGCACAACGGCAATTGCACGAGTTTGCCGACCAGGTGCTGGTAACGGGCGTCTTCAGGGTGAACACAAAGGGCCGAGTCGCCTAGCAAGGTTTCTGGACGTGTCGTGGCGATGGTCAGGCCTGATAGGGACTGGGTTTGTCCATCTTCCTTGATGGTTTGTGGGCCTTCAACAAAGGGGTAGCAGATATGCCACAGCGAACCTTTGGTTTCGACCATTTGCACTTCAAGATCGGACACAGCTGTCATCAGCTGAGGATCCCAGTTCACCAAGCGCTTGCCGCGATAAATTAAGCCTTGCTCAAAGAGTCGCACAAATGTCTCGACGACGCCGGCCGACATTTGGTCGTCCATGGTGAAGTATTCGCGTGGCCAATCGGCCGAGGCCCCCAAGCGACGTACCTGGGTGGTGATGGTGCCACCCGACTGCTGCTTCCAGTCCCAGACTTTGGCAGTGAACGCCTCTCGCCCAAGGTCGTGGCGGCTTATTTTTTGTGCATCAAGTTGGCGCTCAACCACGATTTGAGTGGCAATGCCCGCGTGATCGGTACCAGGTACGAAAACGGTGTCGCGATTGAGCATGCGGTGATATCGCACCAAGCCATCCATGATGGTCTGGTTAAACGCGTGGCCCATGTGTAGTGTGCCGGTTACGTTTGGAGGCGGGAACTGAATCACATAGGCGTCGGACTTGGGTTTGGAATCGGAATCGGAATCGGAATCGGAATCGAATTCGGGCTTGGGCTTGTGCTTGGGCTCGGCCGCATTGGCGTCAGTCGGTGTGACATGTTGGCCCGCTTGGAAGTAGCCGGCGTTTTCCCAATGGGGATACCAGCGCGCTTCAATCTCAGCGGGTTCAAAGCTCTTAGGGAGGCTGTCTGGAGTGGAGGGATTCTCAGTGGTCATAAGTGGTGCTGCATCCGGGCGCAAGGCCGTCTAAGGTGATGGTGTCAAGTAACGGCGTCGAGTAGTGGGTTCGAGTACTGGGGTCGATATGTGAGTTTGATCGTTAAGGCGCCAGTGCCTCTTGTCAGCAGCAAAACAACCCTTATATGGCACCCATTTTAAAGGCTAGAGCGCTTCTGTGCCGTGCTAAACTTGCGGGCTAGGCAAAATCACCAAAAGTGTCTGTTTTTATTACGAATTACTGGAGCATTGCATGTCTGTAGAACGTACATTGTCGATCATCAAACCTGATGCCGTCGCAAAAAATGTTGTTGGTCAAATCGTGGCTCGGTTCGAGCAGGCGGGCTTGAAGGTGATCGGCGCTCGAATGATGCAGCTGTCGAACGAAGAAGCGGGCCGGTTTTATGCGGTTCACAAAGAACGTCCTTTTTTTAAGGACTTGGTGGACTTTATGGTGTCAGGGCCTGTGTTCGTTCAGGTGCTTGAGGGTGAGAATGCGATCCAAACCAATCGCGACCTGATGGGAGCCACCGATCCCAAGAAGGCCGATAAGGGCACGATTCGCGGCGATTTTGCCGATAGTATTGACGCCAATGCCGTACACGGCTCGGACGCACCTGAAACAGCCCAGGTTGAGATTGCTTTTTTCTTTCCTGAGATGAATATCCACAGCCGGTAAATTGGCTCTTGGTACTTTCTGCTTTGATGTGATTGTTTTGAAACAACTGCTTTGATATGGCGAATATGAGTGACGCAAGTCCAGCAAAAACACTGACTGATCTACCCACCAATCTGATGGGCTTAGATCAGTCGGCGCTGGCTGCGCTAATTGCCGCTTGGGGCGACAAGCCTTTTCGGGCTAAGCAGTTGTCCCAGTGGGTGCATCAACGGGGTGTGGCCGATTTTCAGGAAATGACAGACTTGGCGTTGGCGTTCCGAGAGCGCCTCACTACCCAGTGTACGGTCTCTTGTTTGCCGGTTCTGTCGCGCCACGTGGCGCAGGACCACACCCAAAAATGGTTGTTTGACGTTGGTGCTGGCAATGCCGTAGAAACCGTGTTTATTCCGGAAGATGATAGAGGCACCTTGTGCATTTCGAGCCAGGCAGGTTGCACAGTGGCTTGCCCCTTCTGCTCAACGGGCTATCAAGGCTTTAATCGAAACCTATCCACGGCAGAGATCATTGGCCAACTCTGGTGGGCGCGTCATGATCTCAGGCAAACAGCGGCCGTTACCCGATTGAAGCCAGCGGATGGTCCGAGTGCGCCAGATGAGCGCATCGTGAGCAACGTGGTTTTTATGGGTATGGGCGAGCCGCTTTTGAACTATGAAGCGGTTTTAGGATCGTTACGGCTGATGTTAGATGATCACGCTTATGGCCTCTCAAGGCGCCGTGTCACGGTCTCGACCTCAGGCGTCATTCCCATGATGGATCGATTGGGTAACGATTGTCCGGTGGCGTTAGCGGTCTCTTTGCACGCCCCGAATGACGCATTACGAGACCGGTTGGTGCCACTGAATAAGAAGTATGGCTTGTCAGAACTATTGGCTGCATGTAATCGTTATTTGGTGCATGCGCCGCGAGATTTCATTACGTTTGAATACGTGATGCTGCAAGAGGTCAATGATGACCTGAGCCATGCGCGCGAGTTGATTGATATTGCGCGCCAAGTGCCTTGCAAAATTAACTTGATCCCTTTCAATCCGTTTCCACAATCGGGCTTGATTCGATCGTCGGCAAACAGGGTGCGTGCTTTCAGTCAGTGCTTGCAGGACGCTGGCATTGTCACGACTGTGCGAAAAACGCGCGGCGACGATATTGATGCGGCTTGCGGGCAGCTAGCGGGCGACATCCAAGATCGCACGCGCTTGAAGCAGCGGCGCTTAGAGGGATCCTCTCAGGCGGATCATTTGTTACGTGGAATTCCTATCATGGAGTCAAGAGGATGAGTCTGGATGATTCAGAGTCAGTTGCACTGAAGATGGAATCGCCGCCGTCGCCCACCGAACCACTGACCGCCTTGTCAGCCTTGCGCACGATCAGGATTGCCCGTGGGCTATCGATACAAGATGTTGCAGCACGGCTGAAGTTTGCGCCGCGCATGATTGAAGCCTTCGAGGCTGAGCAATGGGATCAGCTGCCTAGCGGTATCGGCCTGAAAACATTGGCCAAAAACTACGCCAAGTTCTTGGACGTTGATTTTGCGGCGCTTGAGCCTGCGCTGCGCGATCATCTGGATTCGATGCAACAGAAAACAGGATTGGCCGAGCACACTTCAACAAAAAGTTTGGGTGAGGCCGTTGAAACGACTGCAGTGAGCGGCTCGATTGGCTGGATTGTCTTGATTGTCATCGTGGTGATCGTGGTTCTCGGTATCGCGGTATGGCAGGGCATTGTGCCGCCGTCAATGTTGCCGGATTGGTTAGAGCGTGCTTGATATGACAGTTGTCGACACCCGTAACGAAGATTTGCCAATTGGACCTTCCCCGAGGCGCCGCACGCGGCAAGTTACCTGCGGCTGGAACGATCACCATGTTCTGATTGGTGGAGCCGCCCCGGTCGTTGTTCAATCGATGACAAATACCGACACAGCTGATCCCATTGCCACGGCGATTCAAGTCAAAGAGTTGGCGATGGCCGGTTCTGAGATAGTCCGCATCACGGTTAATTCGCCCCAAGCCGCCAAAGAAGTGCCGGCCATACGCGAACAGCTTGACAAAATGAACGTGTCGGTGCCGCTTTGCGGCGACTTTCATTTCAATGGTCACAAACTGCTGACTCAGTTTCCTGAGTGCGCGCAAGCGTTGTCAAAGTACCGCATCAATCCTGGCAATATGGGCGGTGGTAAACGCCGTGACGACAATTTTGCGCAGATGATTGAGGTGGCGTGCCGGCACAACAAACCGGTGCGCATTGGTGTCAATTGGGGCAGCCTGGATCAAGAGTTGCTGGCCCGTATGATGGATGAAAACAGTCAGCGTCAGGCGCCGTGGCCTGCTCAAGTCGTGATGCGGGAGGCGCTTGTGGTCTCCGCAATCAGCAACGCTGAGCGTGCCGAGAGCTTGGGATTGTCGGGGGATGCGATTGTGCTTTCTTGCAAGGTCAGTCACGTGCAAGATTTGATTGCGGTTTACCGGGAGCTGTCGCGGCGCTGTGATTATCCGTTGCATTTGGGTTTGACAGAGGCCGGCATGGGCACCAAAGGCGTGGTTGCCTCGACTGCTGCCTTGTCGGTACTCATGCAAGAGGGCATCGGTGACACGATCCGTATTTCCTTGACCCCTGAACCGGGTGGTGATCGCTGTCGAGAAGTGGTGGTGGCTCAAGAAATTTTGCAAACGATGGGCTTGCGTGCGTTTACCCCGATGGTGATTGCATGCCCCGGTTGTGGCCGCACGACGAGTACCGTGTTCCAAGAGCTTGCTGACGATATTCAACGTTACCTGAGAGAGCAGATGCCCATTTGGAAAGATCAGTTTCCAGGGGTGGAGTCAATGAATGTGGCTGTCATGGGTTGCGTGGTGAATGGTCCGGGTGAAAGCCGGCACGCCGATATTGGCATCAGTTTGCCTGGCACCGGCGAAGTGCCAGCGGCGCCCGTGTTTGTCGATGGCGAACGCACGGTTACTTTGAAAGGGGACCGGATCGCCAAGGACTTTCAGGTGATTGTTCAGCAATACGTCCAACGCCGGTATGGGCGTTAACGACGTGGGAACTCAGTTTTCCCTAAAGTGGTTTGATCATGACAAGTAAATTCAAAAAAATCACCGCGGTACGAGGCATGAATGATGTCTTGCCGGATAGCGCCTGCCACTGGGAGTCCCTAGAGGCGGTGTTGAGGACCTGGTTGGCTCAATATGGTTACTTGAATATTCGGGTGCCGGTTCTCGAGCAGACTCGCTTATTTACCCGCGGTATAGGTGAAGTCACCGATATCGTAGAAAAAGAAATGTACTCGTTTACGGATTCCCTAAATGGCGAGTCTTTGACGCTTAGGCCTGAGATTACGGCTGGTTTGGTACGGGCAACGATTGAACACAACCTGCTTTATGAGCGCGCGCGTCGCGTCTTCACCATGGGCCCGGTGTTTCGCCACGAGCGGCCCCAGAGAGGGCGTTATCGACAGTTTCATCAACTCGATGTCGAAGCACTTGGCTTGGCCGGTCCCGATATTGATGCGGAATTGATCTTGATGACGGCGCGTCTTTGGCGTCTTTTAGGGATTGAGGGTATTGAACTAGAGCTGAATTCGCTCGGACAGTTGGATGAACGGCAGGCGCATCGAACAGCGTTGATTGAGTATTTAGAAAAGCATCGCGATGTGTTGGACGAAGATGGGCTGCGCCGGTTGTATACCAATCCGTTGCGTGTGTTAGATACCAAGAACCCGGCATTACAGGCGATGGCGGACGGCGCGCCCCGCCTTTTTGATTTTCTGGGCAGTGAGTCCAAGGAACACTTTTCGGGCGTTTGCGAGCGTTTGGACGCGGCTGGCGTGACATATCGTCTAAATCCGCGCATGGTTCGTGGCTTGGACTACTACAACCTGACCGTGTTCGAGTGGGTGACTGATAAGTTAGGCGCGCAGGCAACGGTTTGTGGCGGTGGTCGCTACGATGACTTGATTGGTCTCTTGGGTGGTAAACCGGCCCCAGCGGTGGGGTTTGCTATCGGTATGGAACGGCTGCTTGATTTGTGGTTGCAGTGCGCACCCACTGAGCCGCACCGCGAGTGTGACATCTACGTCATTCATCAAGGTGAAACCGCTCAACGCCGCGCCATGGGTTTGGCCGAAGAACTTCGTGACCAAGGTGCTAACGTCATTGTTCATGCGGGCGCCAGTGGGTTTAAGGCGCAGTTTCGGCGAGCTGATGCCAGCGGTGCGCGCTTTGCGGTTATTCTTGGCGAAGATGAGTTAGCAACCGGTCAAGCGTCAGTCAAAGGGTTACGCGCTGAGACAGGTGATGCAGATGCTGGGCAGCAGCAGGTGCCGTTTGAGGCGCTTGCGAATTATTTAAAGGATAGGGTCTGACAGGATGGCTTACGATCTAGAAGAGCAAGAACAGATTGAGCAGTTAAAGGCATGGTGGAACCGATATGGCTCCTTGGCACTAGGACTATTGACACTAGCCTTGGTTATCGTGCTTGGCTGGCAAGGATGGGGCTGGTATCAAAACAACCAAGCCACTCAAGCCCGCGGGTATTTCGAGGCGCTAGAGCGTGCTAGCGAACAACCGGGTGCCGATGCAATGCCGCGGATTGTGGCGGCAATGGATACCTTGAAAACCGATTTCGCCCAAACCGATTACGCGGCCCGAGCCGCACTCGTGGCGGCACAGGCTCTAGAGGCGCGCGATGATCTGGCAGGCGCGCAAAAGACGCTTGAATGGTTGAGCCAAAGCAGCCACGAGGCCTTGGCCCCCGTGGCCACGCTTCGTTTAGCTGGCTTGTTGTTGGATGTGCAGCAATATGAACAAGCCCTGGCTGCTTTGGCCTCTGCGCCGCCTGCTTTTGAGGGGTTGTACGCTGATCGTCGGGGCGACATCTACGCGGCGCAAGGCAATCGTGAAAAAGCCGTCGAGCAGTGGCGTGAAGCGCTCACACAGATTGGCATGAACCAAGGTTTAGCGAGCGCTTTGCAGTTAAAAATTGATACGTTGGGTGGATAAATGCAGGTAAGCGACTCTGGCAAAAAGCAGTGGCTGGCATCAGGCGCCCGAGTCAGGCGTCTTGCGAGCGTGTTTGGCATGGTGGTTTTGACGGCCGCGGTCAGCGGTTGTTCATGGTTTGATTCAGACGACAGGAATGAGCCAACACCGCTGACAACGTTTCAACAAAAAATTGACGCCACCCTTGCTTGGCGTGCACCCGTTGGGTCAGGTAGCTCTTACGGATTTGCACCAGCGGTGGTGGGTAACAACGTGTATGCCGCTTCGACCAATGGCCACGTGGCCAGGATTGACTTAGCATCGGGTGCCCCCGTTTGGAATGTTCAGACCGATCGAACCCTTTCCGCTGGAGTAGGTGCAGACGAGGGCACCATTGCGGTGGTAACCAATGATGCCGAGGTGATTGCCTTTGACATCAATGGCACTGAAAAGTGGCGAGCGAAAGCTTCCAGTGAGGTGAGCCACACGCCCTGGGTTGGCAACGGCGTGGTTGTGGTACGTGCCGGTGATTACCGCGTGCAAGCATTCAATGCTGAAAATGGCGAGAGGCTTTGGAATGTGCAACGACCAGGTCCGGCGTTGGCATTGAGAGCGCCCGCGAGAATGAACTTTGTAGAGGATTTAATTGTCACGGGGATGCCTGGCGGACGCTTGTTAGCGATTGAGCCAGCAACGGGCGCAGCGGTCTGGGAAGGCATCGTGGCGGCGCCGCGGGGCGCAAGCGATCTCGAACGTGTCAACGACGTGGTGGGCATACCGACGGTTCTCGGAGATGTAATGTGCGCGGTGACTTACCAGGGACGCGTGACGTGCTTTGATATCGAGAAGGGCGGTGCGATCGTCTGGGCGAAGAATTTTTCTAGCGTTGTAGGGTTGACCGTTGATGCCCAACATGTCTACGCCCCGGGTGCTCGCGATACGGTAACCGCTTTCTCGCTAAAGGATGGCGAGGTGGTGTGGCGTCAAGCGGCTTTGCGTAATCGCAAGCTGACTGAGCCGGCTGTCCTTGGCAGTGCGGTGCTGTTCGGTGATTTTGAAGGGTTTGTGCACGCCTTATCGGCAGAGAACGGGGCCTTCATGGCCCGTGTCTCCGTTGGTGGTGGTGCGATGCGATCACCTGTGATCAGCACCCCCCAAGGGGCGCTCGTGCAGGCAGGTGATAGTTCTGTTTCTCTTATTCGGTTGAATTAATTCGTGGCACTTAAACCTGTCGTCACCCTCGTGGGGCGCCCAAATGTCGGTAAATCGACCCTTTTTAATCGCTTGACCCGTTCGCGGTCGGCGCTGGTGGCTGACTTTTCGGGGTTGACCCGCGACCGCCACTACAGCGAAGGTAGGGTGGGCGAGATCCCCTTTATTGTGGTGGACACGGGTGGGTTTGAGCCGGTGGCCAAATCTGGCATTTTGCACCACATGGCCAAGCAGACTGAGCAGGCCATTGCCGAATCCGATGTGGTGATCTTTTTAGTGGATGCGCGAGCAGGTCTCAATGCGCACGATCATGAAATCGCGGCGCTGCTTCGCAAAGCGGGGCAAACCGCTGTTCTATGTGTCAATAAAGCGGAAGGCATGTCGCATGGCGCGGCTATCGCGGAGTTTTATGAGCTCGGTTTGGGCGTGCCTCACCCGATCTCGGCCTCGCACGGCGATGGCGTGATGGATTTGATCGAGACGGCCTTGGAGCCGTTTCGCCCGGCGCGAGCGCCGACCTCAGAAAGTGATGATGGTTATGGAAATGAAGACGGCGAGGACGGCGACGAAACTGACGAAGACACTTTCGAGCCGATCGATGTAAGCGATCATCGGATAAAGCTTGCCATTGTGGGGCGCCCAAATGTGGGCAAATCGACGCTCATTAACACCTTGGTTGGCGAAAATCGGGTGATCGCGTTTGATTTGCCCGGAACAACCCGCGACGCCATTGAAATAGAGTTTGAACGCGATGGTAAACGCTACACGTTAATTGACACGGCGGGTTTGCGGCGCCGTGGCAAGGTCTTTGAGGCGGTCGAAAAGTTTTCTGTGATCAAAACCTTACAAGCCATTGAGGCCTGTAATGTGGTGCTTTTGATGCTTGATGCGCAACACGAAATTTCAGACCAAGATGCGCACATTGCTGGTTTTGTGGTGGAGTCTGGTCGTGCGCTGGTGGTGGCGGTAAACAAGTGGGATAACTTGAGCCGAGACCAGCGCGAGCGCATTGAGCGTGAGTTTGATCGCAAGCTCAGATTTTTGTCGTTCGCAAAAGTCCACCAGATTTCGGCCTTACGTGGGCAGGGTGTCAACGCGGTCTTGCGTTCGGTCAAGTCAGCGCATGCCGCCGCCTTTAGCAAGCTCTCGACACCAAAGCTTACTCGTGCGTTGCATGACGCCGTGACCCAACAACAGCCGCCAAGGAAAGGCATATTTAGGCCCAAGATGCGTTATGCACACCAAGGTGGACAAAACCCACCGCGCATTATTATCCATGGCAATGCATTGGATGCGATCTCTGAACCCTATAAACGCTATCTGGAGTCTAAGTTCCGTGACGTATTTGAACTGGCCGGCACGCCTTTACGGATTGAATTTAAGTCTTCTCATAATCCTTACGTGGACAATTAAGTCGTCATGAGCCAATTCTGGAGTCCTTTCGTTGGATCTTTAAAGCCTTACATCCCTGGTGAGCAGCCGCTAGGCACTCAATTAATCAAACTCAACACCAATGAGCATCCACTGGGCCCTTCGCCGCGAGTGATTGCGGCGATAAAGGCGGCTACGGATGACAGCTTGCGCCTTTACCCAGACCCCAATGCGACGGCGCTCAAGCAAGCTTTGGCTCGCCACCATGGGTTGGATGTTTCACAAGTGTTTGTTGGTAATGGCTCAGATGAGGTGCTGGCTCACGTTTTTTTTGGGTTATTCAAGCAGGCAAAGCCGCTACTATTTCCAGATCTGACCTATGGGTTTTACCCGGTTTATTGCCAACTCTACGATATTGCATACCGTTTGGTGCCTTTGGACGATAGGTTTTGTATTCGTATCGACGATTATTTGTCGCTAGGCGAGCAAGATGCAGGTGGCATTATTTTCCCCAATCCCAATGCGCCGACAGGTCGGGCGTTACCGTTATCGGCGGTGCAAGAAGTGGTTCGTGCCAACGCCCACATTCCCGTCGTGATTGACGAGGCTTATGTGGATTTTGGGGCGGAGAGTGCGGTGCGGTTGATCGACGATAATCCCAATTTACTGGTTGTGCACTCGCTGTCAAAGTCGCGCGCTTTAGCCGGTTTGCGGGTAGGTTACGCGCTTGGGTCGGCCGAGATGGTGGCGGGCCTTGAGCGGGTCAAGAACAGTTTTAATTCCTATCCCTTAGATCGCTTGGCCCAGGCTGGTGCGATCGCGGCGATAGAGGACGATGTTTTTTTCAAAGCGTCTTGCCTTGAAGTGATGGCGGGCCGCGAGAAATTGACAGCCGATCTTGAGGCGCTTGGATTTGAGGTACTGCCCTCAAGCGCGAATTTTGTCTTCGCGAGGCATCCCGATCATCGGGGCCAGGACCTCGCACAGGGCTTGCGTGAGCAAGACATCCTTGTGCGCCACTTCATTAACCCTCGAATTGATGAGTTTTTAAGGATCACCGTGGGAACTCAAGCCCAATGTGACAGTCTCATCAAGGCTTTGATGGGTTGCTTGCGTCTCTGAGGTCTTTCAGGCAAGCCTATTTAAAAGCCGGTAGAGTTTGGTTGGTCACTAAATTGTCGCAACGCGTGTTGTGATGGTTGATTGATCTAATAGCAAAAATAACGAATACATCACTCTGGAGTCAGCCAATGAGCAACAAGGGGCAAACCCTACAAGACCCTTTCCTGAACGTTTTGCGTAAGGAGCACATCCCCGTGTCCATTTATTTGGTCAACGGTATTAAGTTGCAAGGGCATATTGAGTCATTTGATCAATACGTGGTGTTACTGCGAAATACAGTCACCCAAATGGTATACAAGCACGCTATTTCAACGGTTGTTCCTGCTAAGGCGGTCTCGTTGCCGCAAGAGGAGGAAAGCGCTGAGTAACGCCAGTTTGATGGCAGGGCCCTTGATGCGCGCATTGATTGTGGGTGTGGATTTGGGTTTGCCGGACTATCAGGCCCAGCGTGATGAGTTCAATATGCTGGCCAAGGGTGCGGGTGCTGATGTTGTTGGTCAGATGACCGCGCGTCGTGACCGCCCTGATGCCGCTCACTTTATCGGTTCAGGCAAAGTCCAAGAAGTTTTTGAGATGCTTGAAGAGACGCAAGCCGATATTGTGCTGTTTGACCAGCCCTTGTCGTCGGCTCAACAACGCAATTTAGAACGCAAGTTCAACGTGCGCGTGGTGGATCGGGTGGCTCTCATTCTCGATATATTTGCGCTTCGCGCCAAAAGTCATGAGGGAAAGCTCCAAGTGGAATTGGCTCAATTGCAACATTTAGCGACTCGTTTGACGCGCTTGTGGACTCACCTTGAGCGCCAAAAGGGGGGTATCGGCATGCGTGGCCCAGGGGAGGCGCAGCTTGAAATGGACCGTCGAATGATCGGTGACAAGGTCAAGGTCCTCAAAGAGCGGCTCAGTAAAGTGCAACGACAACGGGTCACTCAGCGCCGGGCGAGGTCCCGCGGGTCTTCATTATCGATTTCTCTGGTGGGCTACACCAATGCCGGCAAGTCGACGTTATTTAACGCGCTGACGCGCGCGGACGCCTATGCGGCAGATCAGCTATTTGCTACCCTTGACACCACCACGCGGCGTGTTTGGATAGAGCAAGCTGGTCAGGTGACGGTGTCGGACACTGTGGGGTTCATCCGGGATTTACCGCACACCTTGATTGCCGCCTTCCGGGCGACCTTGGAGGAGGCAATCAATGCTGACGTGTTGTTGCACGTGGTTGATGCCTCAAGTGACCAACGTGATGAGCAAATGCAACAGGTTCAGCGCGTTTTGACGGACATTGGTGCGGGCGAGATTCCACAAATTCTTGTTTACAACAAAATTGATAACCTTGGTTTACCTGCGAGAATTGAGCGCGATACCCATGGTACGATTCACAGAGTTTTTATCAGTGCACAACAGAGGGACGGTTTGAATCTCATACGTCAAGCCGTCGCCGAGTTTGCTTTATACGCAGGAACCCATGCGATCCATTAAAAACATTTTCAATTTGAACGACCCCGGTTGGGGTCGGAAATCCGATAATCAGCAAAATAGCAATGCTGAGCCGCCAAGACGTCCCAACCAGGACGGCCCACCGGATTTAGACCAAGTATGGCGCGATTTTAATCGGCGCCTGAACGGGTTGTTCGGTAAACGTGGTGGTGGCCGTCCCAACGGACCCAATGGTCCTTCGCCGTTTGGTGCGTCAGGTGGACCTTCACCCAAGCAGAAAAAAATTGGGTTTGGGGTGATTGTTGCTGCCATCGTGCTCTTGTGGCTTGGTAGTGGTTTCTTCATCGTTCAAGAGGGTCGCGTTGGCGTGATCACGCAGTTTGGTGCCTATAAGAGCACTGCCCAAGCGGGTTTTCAGTGGCGCTTGCCATACCCATTCCAGCAAGAAGAGCTCGTTGATGTCGCACAACTGAGAACGATTGAGGTCGGATTTAGAGGCAATTCAGCGAATAAGGTGCCCCCGGAAGCGTTGATGCTGACATCGGACGAGAACATTGTCGATATTCAGTTCGTGGTGCAGTACCGCGTGCAACCTGCGGGTGCCCCGGATTATCTGTTCAAGACGCGCGATCCTGACGAATCGGTTCAGCAGGTTGCGCAAAGTTCGATGCGCGAAGTGGTGGGTAGACGCCTAATGGACTTTGTGCTTTATGAAGGCCGTACGCAAGTTGCCGCCAATGTGCAAAGCATCATGCAAGACGTGTTGGATTTGTATCAAACGGGTATTTTGGTCAGTAGCGTTGCTATTCAAAACGTGCAACCGCCCGAGCAGGTACAGGCTGCATTTGATGACGCTGTTAAGGCCGGTCAAGACCGCGAGCGTCAGATCAACGAGGGCGAAGCTTACAAGAACCAAGTGGTTCCGCTTTCTCGCGGTCAGGCGTCACGGATGATCGAGCAGGCCGAAGGTTATCGCGCCAAAGTTACGGGCGATGCCGAAGGTAATACGTCGCGCTTCTTGAGTGTTTTGGAGCAGTATCAAAAAGCGCCAGGTGTTCAGCGAGAGCGGATGTACTTAGACACGATGCAAACGATGTTTGCGCAGTCAAGCAAGGTCTTTATCGACACTGAAGCGAGCAACAGCATGTTGTATCTGCCTCTAGACAAGATCATGCAGCAATCTGCTCAAGGGGCGACTAGGGATAGAACCAATCCAATGACGCCAACGGCCGCGGTTCCATCGCCTAGCTCGCAGACGGGTCGGCCATCAATGAACCAGAACTTGCCAAATACGCTGTCTCGCGACCGCAACGCGCGATAAGAGGAAGAGATGAATACCAAACTGTCTGTATTTTTGATTGCCATTGCGGTTTTAGTGGGTGCCCTCTCGACAACCGTTTTTATTGTTCGCGAACGCGATTTCGCCTTGGTGTTTGCGCTGGGTGAGGTGCGTCGCACGATCACAGAGCCAGGCCTGTATTTCAAATTACCGCCACCATTCCAAAACGTGGTGATGCTAGACAAGCGCCTGTTAACGATTGAATCCCAAGCTGCTGAGCGGATTCAGACATCTGAGAAAAAGAACCTTCTCATTGACTCGTTCGTGAAGTGGCGCATTGTGGATCCTCGTCTCTACTACGTGACGTTTGCGGGTAATGAGCGGGCAGCCAGTTTGCGTTTGCAGGCACAGATCAGAGATGCTTTGAATGCTTCGGTCAACGTGCGTACTGTGCGTGACGTGGTTGCTTTAGAGCGCGACACCATCATGGATGAGGTACGCAACAGCGTTCGCGCCAGAGCCGTATCACTTGGTGTAGATATTGTGGACGTGCGTTTAACGCGGATTGAGTTTGCGCCAGAGATCGCTGAGTCGGTTTATCGACGGATGGAGTCTGAGCGTTTGCGGGTGGCCAACGAGTTGCGTTCGATTGGTGCGGCTGAGGGTGAAAAAATCCGCGCGAGTGCTGACCGAGAAAGAGAGCAAATTGTGGCTGAGGCTTACGCCCAGGCACAGGCGGTGATGGGTGAGGGCGATGCGGCTGCGGCTGCTTTGTATGGCAGCGCCTATAGCCAAGATGCCGAGTTCTTCCAGTTTTACAAAAGCTTAGAGGCTTATCGACAGGCCTTTGGTAAGAGCAGTGACGTTCTGGTCGTTGATCCAAGCTCTGATTTCTTTCGCTACATGAAATCACCGAATATTCGGCCAGCGAATTGATCGGGGTATAATTAACAGTCCGCTGGAGTGACTAAAGCGGATTGAAGTGGCGGCTTGCTGGGTACGCGCCCCAAGCCGCCTTTCTTTTGTTTAAAAATAGACGACCGACATGAATGGCAATTGGCTTTTGCCCGAGCACCTTGCAGACGTACTGCCAGCAGAGGCACGGCGGGTTGAAGACCTGCGTCGAACGCTACTCGATCTCTTCAGGACGCGTGGTTTTGAGACGGTTTCACCCCCGATGCTGGAATACATTGATCCGCTCTTGACGGGTGCCGGCGAGGATTTGAACCTCAAAACATTCAAGTTGGTGGACCAGTTATCGGGCCGCACATTGGGCTTGCGCGCCGATATGACACCACAAATCACGCGTATCGATACGCACTTGCTGAACCGACCAGGTGTCACGCGGCTTTGTTATTGCGGCCCCGTGCTGCATGCGCGTCCGACGGGTCTGTTGGCGAGCCGTGAGTTACTTCAAATCGGCGCTGAAATATTTGGCTATGCGGGTGTTCAGGCTGATCTGGAAATTATTCGGCTGGCAGCCAGAAGTCTTTCAGTGGCGGGGTTATCGGTTTTTCAGGTGGTCTTATGCCACGACGGCTTGGTCAAGGCACTGATAGAGTCGGATGCGGCAGCGTTGGCTCGAGCCGATGAGATCATCGCGTTGTTGCGTGATAAAGATTTACCAGGACTGGCTTGTCTTGAACAAGGCCTTCGGCCCTTGGCGAGGCAGACAATTGAGGCCTTGAAGGCTCTGCCCCGTTTGTATGGAAGCCGTGAGGTTTTGGGGCGGGCAAGGGAAGTCTTGCCCAAGCTGCCCGGCGTCACCGCGGCCTTGGATCAATTGATCACGGTATTTGACGCCCATGACGATTTAGAAATCAGTGTTGATCTTGCTGACACAGGTGCTTATGGTTACCACTGCGGTGTAACGTTTTCCTTTTACGCCCCGGGCTGGCATGACGCTTTGGTCCGTGGGGGTCGCTATGACAACGTGAGTTTGGCGTTTGGGCGCGCGCGACCGGCAACCGGCTTTAGTATGGATTTGCGGCGCGTGGCTCAGGCCAGCGGACCGGCGCCTCGCGCCCTCGCCATTTTGGCACCTGCTGATGATGCGACAGACCTTTCGGTGTTGGTTGAGCAGCTTAGGCAGCAGGGCGAAATAGTTGTGCAATTATTTCCAGGTGAAACGGCTCAGCACGATGAGTTCGTATTCGATCGAGAACTCGCGTTTGATGGCCAGCAATGGGTCATGCGCGCGGTTTAGACCAAGTGAGTGTATGCAAACATGAGTAAAAACGTGGTGGTCATCGGCACGCAATGGGGTGACGAGGGAAAAGGGAAGATAGTCGATTGGCTGGCCGAATCGGTTCACGGGGTTGTGCGTTTCCAAGGAGGGCACAATGCGGGCCATACGCTCTGGATCAAAGGCAAAAAGACCATTCTTCGTTTGATTCCATCGGGTGTCATGCATGCCAATGTCGTGTGCTACATCGGCAACGGCGTGGTGTTGTCGCCGCAGGCCTTGCTCAAAGAGATTGAAGAACTTGAGCAAGCGGGCATCAATGTGCGCGACCGGCTGCGTATAGCACCCACCTGTCCACTGATCTTGCCCTACCATGTGGCGCTAGACCAAGCCAGAGAGTCTAAGCGAGGCAATGCAAAAATTGGCACCACCGGCCGAGGCATCGGCCCCGCCTATGAGGACAAGGTGGCAAGACGCGCCTTGCGCGTTCAAGATCTCTATGATCCCGTTACGTTTCGTGCCAAGCTCGATGAAGCACTGGATTTGCATAACCACACATTGACTACCTATTTAGGCGCGCAGGCTGTGGATGCCCAAGAGGTATTTGATCAGGCCATGGCGATGGCGCCGTTGTTAGAACCGATGGTGGCTGACGTTAGCCGACTCTTGAATCAAGCGCAAAAAGACGGTCACCGTTTGCTATTTGAGGGCGCCCAAGGGGCTTTACTGGATGTGGATCACGGGACTTACCCGTTCGTCACCAGTAGCAATTGCGTGTCTGGCGCGGCCGCGGCTGGTGCCGGGGTTGGCCCTCAATCGCTGCACCATGTGTTGGGGATCACCAAGGCTTATACGACCCGTGTCGGTTCGGGGCCATTTCCGACCGAGCTCGCCAACGATATTGGCGCCCATTTGGCCAGTGTTGGTAAGGAGTTTGGCTCCGTGACGGGGCGTGCGCGTCGCACGGGCTGGTTTGATGGTGCCGCTTTAAAGCGGTCGGTGCAAATCAATGGTATTTCTGGGCTTTGCATCACCAAACTGGACGTGCTTGATGGTTTAGAGACCGTCCAGCTTGGGGTCGGTTATCGTATCGGGGGTGAGTTCAGCGAGCTGTTGCCTTTTGGGGCGACGGCTGTGGCCCAGGCGCAGCCCGTGTTTGAGGAGCTGCCTGGCTGGTCAACGTCGACGGTCGGTGTCACCGAGTTCGATGAGCTTCCAGAAAATGCCCGGCAATACTTGCTGCGGATCTCGGCCTTGTGCGAGGTGCCTATTGACATGGTGTCAACAGGACCAGATCGGGAAGAGACCATTTTGCTGCGTCATCCATTTGACAGCTAATTGGTGGGGGTTCGATGACTAAGACCAGTGATGTTTGGGTGAGTTGGGATCAGTATCACGAATTGATTGAGCGTTTGGCGGTACAAATCCACGATTCTGACTGGGCCTTCGATCAAATCATTTGTTTGGCCCGTGGTGGCATGCGTGTCGGTGATGTGCTGTCAAGGTTGTATCGCACCCCGCTGGCTATTCTGTCGGCGAGTAGTTATCGTGAAAATGCGGGTCGCGATCAAGGGCGTCTGGATATTGCACCCTACATTTCAATGGCCTATGGAAGCCCCTCGGGCCGTGTCTTGTTGGTCGATGACATGGTGGACACGGGGCTGACCTTTGGCAAGGTTAGGGGCCACTTACTGACCACTTACCCGGCAATCAAAGACATGCGAACGGCGGTGATCTGGTGGAAAGCTCACTCGGTGGTCAAGCCTGACTATCACGCCCAGTACTTGGACAACAGTCCCTGGATTCATCAGCCGTTTGAAGAGTACGACAGCCTGACGCTTGCGGCGTTAAAAGAGCGGCAGGCTTAGAGTCTTGGGGCACACAAATATTGCGACTCGTCTGGGTTTCAAGGATCTGGCCTGTGCTATATTATTGGGCTATCGTAGATTTACTGAAAAAAGCCGCTGGACAGGCCGCGTGATTCGATGAGCTAAGTGGAATTAACCTAAATGGAATTAACCCAAAAGGGATAAATCACTAGCCAACTTAGGATTTTTGATCATGCGCCACCATTTGGGCTTTCTTCGGAAACTGACAACCGACACACTTTTATAACTGACAGACAATATGCCAATTGTTCGACTGAAAGAAAATGAACCGTTTGAAGCTGCTTTGCGTCGTTTCAAGCGCACGATTGAAAAAACCGGCCTGCTGACCGAATTGCGGGCTCGCGAGTTCTATGAAAAGCCCACTGCCGAGCGTAAGCGCAAGCAAGCGGCCGCTGTTAAGCGCCACTACAAGCGTATTCGCAGCCAGCAACTGCCGCCGCGCCTTTATTAATCGCGGGCGCAAGCTGTCGCGTTCTGCGCGCCTGCCTTGATCCCCGATTCCTTTATTCAGGAGCTGCTCGCCCGAGTCGACGTTGTCGATGTTGTCGGGCGTTACGTTCAGCTCAGAAAGGGCGGCATCAACCTGCTTGGGTTGTGTCCCTTTCATAACGAAAAGTCACCTTCCTTTACTGTTAGCCCTAGCAAGCAGTTCTACCATTGCTTTGGCTGCGGCGCTCATGGCAGTGCGGTGACGTTTTTGATGAACCACACGGGTGCGAGTTTTCCAGATGCGGTGCAGTCATTGGCTTCTGGGATTGGCATGCAAGTGCCCCAAAGTCAGGCTTCAGCAGCGGGCAGGCAACGAGCCGCGCAGCGCAAGGACGAGCAGTCCGCCCATGTCAAGGTTCTCGAGACTGCGCAAGCCTATTACAAAGCCCAACTCAAAAAGAGCCCAGAAGCGATTGCTTATCTTAAGTCTCGCGGATTGACGGGCGAGGTCGCGGCGCAATACGGCCTTGGCTGGGTACCAGATGCACGTCAAGGCTTGGCCGACGTCTTTACGCGGTATGAAGACCCGTTGCTCGTTGAGGCGGGTCTTGTGATTGAAGCCGATGATGGTCGTCGATACGATCGCTTCCGTGGTCGGGTGATGTTTCCGATCCGCAACACCCGTGGGCAAATCGTTGGCTTTGGGGGAAGGATCCTCGACAAGGGGGAGCCCAAATACCTCAACTCACCGGAAACCCCGGTCTTTAGCAAAGGCCTTGAGCTTTACGGGGCTTGGGAGGGGCGACAAGCGATTCGGGCTGACGCCCAGGTAGTGGTGGTTGAGGGCTATATGGACGTGGTGGGCTTGGCCCAGCAAGGCATTGGTAATGCGGTGGCCACGCTAGGCACTGCGACCACAGCCGATCACTTAAGAAAACTGGTTCGGTTAACGGATCGGATCGTGTTTTCATTTGATGGGGATACGGCGGGACGGCGCGCCGCCTGGCGCGCCTTGCAAACGGCTTTGCCGCTATTAAAAGATGATTTGTCGATTCGGTTCCTATTTTTGCCTAGTCGCCATGACCCCGACACCTACGTCCGTGAGTTTGGACAGGCGGCGTTTCGCGCGTGCTTAAAAGACTCGGTGCCATTGTCGGCGTTTTTGATTGACGAGCTCGCCCAACGGCATCGCTTAGAGGAGCCTGAAGGGCGCTCGGCTTGTAGTCACGAGGCAGCGCCGATCTTGGCGCTTCTTCCCGAAGGGGCCTTAAGGCGACAAATTCTCAATGAATTTGCACAAAAAGTTCGGCTCACGCCACAAGAACTTGATGGCATTGTGGCTCAGGTGCCGGTGCGGGTGGCGCCTGGTCAGGCTTCGGCCGGACAGGCGGTTGGTTATGCTTCGCAGGCGCTGACAGCGGCAGAGCAAGCAGCCCCTTCAAGCACCCGTGGCCGCAACACTTTCGCACGAAAACGCACAGTAGCGCCCTTGGCCAAACGCTTGCTTTCGTTGCTTTTGGCGCACCCCACCTTGGCTGAGAGTTTGGGTGATCAGCAGTTGGATGTTCTAGAAAACGACGCCAGTTTGTCGCTTGTGCGTGAGTTCATTTTGCTGGTGCAATCCACGGGAGCCAGACATTTGGGGGCCTTGTTGGAAGCCGCTGATGCACAAACGGATTTGGCAGAGGTGCTCACGAACCTGTCTGCTGAGGTGATGGGGCAAACGGACTTACCAGACCCCCAATCGGAGTGGGAGGACGCTTTGCGAAGGATAGAGCTTGATAGCTTAAAAAAGGCTCAAGCAAACTTAATTTCCAATGGATTGACTGATCCGCAAGAGATTGCACGTTACCAGGAACTTAGTCGACGCATCAGCGGTCTAATTGGGCATTAAGGAAATAGGCGTGACAATAGGTAAGGCCTATTGGGTTGGGTTTTCAGTCAGCCAAAATACGAGTAATATATCAACGTATATGGCTGTTTAGATGAGCACAAAGTAATGACATCGTCAACAGTAAGGTAATACCAAACACTTCATGCGGTAGTCGGCCCACAAAATGGAGCCCATCGCAAACCCGGTTGGTTTGGAATTTCTTTTGTTGGTCGTCACCAAAGGCAATTGCCCAAAGACTCAACAACAACGTTAAGACAGACATATCAGCAGTAGGCAAGAACCGGGCACAACAATCAACCCGACGCCAGCAGCGCTTCACCGAATCTCGGCGAAGCGACGGTGAGATTGTTGCGTCAAATGAAGGTCAAGCGATTCGAAATGCTTGATCTGGCGCCACCGGCGGTTTGGTGGCGAGACAAACGTATCAAATGACTCACACACAGGGCTATGATGACGACAACGCGCCGCCAGACCAACACTAAAAAAACAACCACTGCCAAAAAGCTAACAGGCAAGGCTTCTGTCAAACCCGCATTGAAAACGCCCGTTAAAGCGTCGGCCAAAATGCCAAGCAAAAACGGTGCCAAGAAAGCGGTGGTGGCGACGAAGAAACCGGCGGCACGTCAGCCTATTGCCTTGCCAAAAGTGGCAAAAGCGGCAAAAAAGGCAGCGGTGGTGAAAAAAGTAACCCGGGCGTCAACGCAGCCAGCGGCCAAAAAGGTCGCTCCCAAAAAGACCCCGACGGCATCGGTGGTCGCAAGAAAAGCAACCACCAAGCCGGCAGTAAAAACAGCCAAGGATAAAATGAAGTCGGAAACAAAGGCAAAAGTAGCGCCAACCAAAGCAGCACCCTCTAAAACAGTGACCAAGGTAGCCCCAAAGACAGCGGTCAAGACAGCCGTCAAGACGGCACCCAAGACGGCACCCAAGACGGTAGCCAAAACGGCAGTTAAGACAGCGCCCAAACCCGTGGCCAAGAAGCCACCGGTTGCTGCGAAGACGGCAACGAGCAAGGCCGCCAAGTCTGCACAAAAAACCCAAGAGGCGACGATTGAGAAGAAGTCTCAGTCTCGGCAAAAGGCTGCGGCAGTAAAGGCCGCAGATGACGAGACAGCGGAGCCGGCAAAGCCAAAAGTAAAAGCCAAAAGCAGTAAGGTGCCATCGGGTCGTCGTCCCGGTCGTCCGTCAAAGAACCCGGACAACAACCCGGCGTTTGATGACAGCATGGACGATAGGGATCGCGAAGTGATCCCTGAGATCAAGCCGATCAAACGCGGCAAGCGCGGCAAGGCAGACGCCAAAGATCTGATTGCCCGCGGCCCACTGACGCCGGAAGAGTACGAAGCGCGACGCAACCGTTTAAAGCAGCTCATCAAGCTTGGCAAAGACCGAGGCTATCTGACCTACGGCGAGATCAATGACCATCTGCCTGACGACCTGGTGGATGCTGAGGCCATTGATGGCATTATCAGCACGTTTAGCGACATGGGGATTTCGGTCTACGATCAAGCGCCTGACGCAGAAAGCCTATTGTTGAGCGAAAACGCACCGGTTGCCTCAAACGATGACGATGTGGAAGATGAGGCTGACGCGGCCTTGACCACGGTTGATTCAGACTTTGGTCGCACCACCGATCCTGTTCGTATGTATATGCGCGAAATGGGCACGGTTGAGCTGCTGACACGCGAAGGTGAAATTGAAATTGCCAAGCGCATTGAGGAAGGCCTCAAGCACATGGTGATTGCCATTTCTGCTTGTCCCACAACGATCAACGAAATTCTTGCGCATATTCAGCGCGTCAAGGACGGTCAAGCCCAAATTGAAGAAGTGGTGGACGGTTTGGTTGACCCTGATGATGGTCAGGAGTATGCCGGTGCCGGTGTGGCTGATGATAGCGATGAGGATGGACCGGCAGGTGGAATGAGCAGTAAGCAGTTGGAGGACTTGCGTGTCAAAGGGCTGGCGAAGTTCGAAACCGTGGCGTCTGAATTTGACAAGATGCGTCATGCTTACCAGCAAGGTGGCTATAAAACCGATGCCTATGTCAATGCGCAAGCGTCGATTCAAACTGAGATGATGGGTATTCGGTTTACCGCCAAAATGGTTGAGCGCTTGGCCGATACCCTGCGTCAACAGGTTGAGGAAATCAGGCAGCTCGAGCGCGCGGTGCTTCATACATGCGTTGAGCGAGCGGGTATGCCGCGCCACCATTTCATCAAGACTTTCCCCGGCAATGAAACCAATCTTGATTGGGTGATGAAGGAAGTGGCTGCCGGTCACGCGTATTCCACGATTCTTGAGCGTCATGTGCCGGCAGTCCAAGAGCTACAACAAAAAATGATCGATCTACAAAACCGTGTGGTTTTGCCGCTCAAAGACCTTAAAGATGTCAATAAGCGCATGGCCACTGGCGAAGCCAAGGCTCGCAAGGCCAAGCGCGAAATGACTGAGGCTAACTTGCGATTGGTGATTTCGATTGCTAAAAAATACACCAACCGTGGTCTTCAGTTCTTGGATCTGATCCAAGAGGGCAATATTGGCTTGATGAAGGCGGTCGACAAGTTTGAATACCGTCGGGGCTACAAGTTTTCTACTTATGCCACTTGGTGGATTCGTCAGGCGATCACACGTTCGATCGCCGATCAGGCGCGCACCATTCGGATTCCGGTGCACATGATTGAGACTATCAATAAGATGAATCGCATCAGTCGCCAGATTCTGCAGGAAACTGGCGCCGAGCCTGATCCAGCCACTTTGGCCGCCAAGATGGATATGCCTGAGGATAAGATTCGCAAGATCCTGAAGATCGCCAAAGAGCCGATTTCGATGGAGACGCCCATCGGAGATGATGACGATTCGCACCTAGGTGACTTCATCGAAGACGGCGCGACCTTGGCGCCTGCTGAGGCCGCTTTGCGGGGTTCGATGCGAGATGTGGTCAAGGAAGTGCTCGACTCATTGACGCCCCGTGAAGCCAAGGTCTTGCGCATGCGGTTCGGTGTCGAAATGAGCTCAGACCAAACGCTAGAAGAGGTTGGTAAGCAGTTTGACGTCACGCGCGAGCGCATACGTCAAATTGAGGCTAAGGCACTGCGTAAATTGCGTCATCCCAGCCGTGCGGACAAACTCAAGAGTTTTCTAGAGGGTCAGTGATCGTTTAAAAAGAGACTTTCGTGATGTCAGCGTTAAGCGAAAAGATAGTGCCTGCGGTTGTTATCGCACTCGGTTTGGCTGTGGCCGGCTGGTCGATTGGCCAAGGCTTGCAGTCTTTTCGGGATGCGGATCGCTACATCACGATTAAAGGGCTGGCTGAGCAGGACGTGACGAGTGATTTTGCTATCTGGACTTTGTCGTTTCGTCGCGCGGCGGCCAACTACGACGAAGTGCGCGAGCAATTGACACGGGATCGCGAGGCGGTGGTGACTTTTTTGAGTAATCAGGGTTTTGCTGAATCTGAGATCGAACGACGCCCGCTTCAGGTCAATGATTTGTTGGCGCGAGAGTATGGTCAACAAAACGTCGCGTTTCGTTACACAGGAAGCGCTTCGGTGACGGTGCGATCTGACAAGGTGCAAGCCGTGGCCGAGGCGGCTAACGGGGTTGATCCCCTGATTCAACAGGGTTTGCAAATGTCCCAAGAGGGCCCGATGGGTGGATCACCGCGTTATTTTCTGAGGGGTTTTAACGAACTTAAGCCCGCGCTGCTTGAACAGGCAATAGATAATGCAACCGAGCAGGCCGATAAGTTCGCCGCTGATGCTGGCGCCACACTGGGGCCGTTAAAACGAGCAAACCAGGGGGCTATTCAAATCTTAGATGACGATGGCAGTGATGGCTTTGCGTCCGGTCAGACCATTGGTAAGCGGTTAAGGGTTGTTAGCACCTTTGTTTATTCCCTCGAATAACATGATGTTTTGAGGGCCGATTGCCGAGCTGTCTCGGTGGTTGTTTTTGTGTGAGAACCTATGTTTGGCAAGTCTTTTAAGAAATACCTGCCAGCCCCAGACAAAGTATCGCAACATAAGATGCTGCGTTGGTTGGGGCCAACGCTCACGCGCCCGAGCCTTTGGCAAGCCAATAGGCGAAGTATCGCCTTGGGGTTGGCCATTGGGGTGTTCATGGGGCTTATTATTCCCTTGGCTCAAATTCCCTTGGCAGCGCTTGGCGCCATCTTATTGCGCGCCAATTTACCGGTTGCGGTGGCAAGCACGCTGGTGACCAATCCCTTTACTTTTGCGCCGGTTTATTTCTTAGCCTACCAACTAGGCGACTTTATTTTAAGTCTTGGTGAACCTGTCATGAGTGACGCCATGATTGCCGCGCAGGTGGCTCAGGTGGCTGAGTTAACCGAGGGGTCTGGACTGGGTTTGTTTGAGCAGATTGGCAGCATTGGTGCACCGCTGTTCACTGGCCTGTTTGTATTGGCGAGCGTGTTGGCCGTGTTGGTGTACGTCGTGGTTTCAGGACTCTGGCGACTAGGGGTGCTATGGCGGCACCGTAAACGCCGTCATCGACAAACGGTATAACCACAGGATGGGGTTTTATACCGAATCGGGTTTTTCACCGAATCGGTTTTTACACCAAGTCGGTTTCTACTTAGCTCGCGCTATCCATGGTGACGACCACATTGCCCAAAGACCGTCCTTGCTCGACAGCTTCATGGGCCTGTGCCACTTGATCTAACGCAAAACGCTCCCCAACCACATGCTGCCAGGTGCCTTGTTGCAGGGCTTGACTCAAGCCAGTCAGTGCTTCGTTGCGCTGTGTTGGCGTTAAGTCATAAACAAGAAAAAGCTTGAGCGTGACGGACAAGAAAAGCCAAGTTCTAAAAGTCAGGGCGACTTGGCTCATGGCATTAGACCCATAGCAAATAACGGCGCCATGAGGTGCGAGGGCGCCGCCACAGACCAAATCGTCCATGCTAGACAAGTCCATGTCGATGATGATGTTGACCCCTCTACCATGGGTCAGGTCTTTAACGGCTTGCGCCACATCGGCCTGTTTGTAGTCAATAACGTGGTCGGCGCCCAGCGATTGTGCCAGCGTGGCCTTGGCGGCGTTGCCGACGGTGCCAATGACTTGCGCACCGGCGCGTTTGGCCATTTGCACCACATAAGCACCGACATTATTGGCCGCACCAATCACCAGAATGGTTTGGCCAGCTAAGTCACCTGCTAATTGGCGAGCCAAGCGTACGGCTTCGAATGCGGTGAGAGCAGGTATGCCCAAGCAGGCGCCTTCATCGAAGGTCATGTTTTGAGGCATGACGACCGCTTGCTCGCTAGGCAGGGCGATGTGTGTGGCGCAGGTTCCCATGGCTCGTTGCCATTGTCCATTCCATAACCAAACCCGTTGGCCTATTCGCTTGGGATCCACGCCTGGACCGACGGCTTCAATCACCCCAGCCCCATCGCTATGAGGGATTATTTTGGGGGCTATCAGCGGTCGCGCGGCGCGCGATTTAACGTCGGATGGATTAACCCCAGAGGCATGTACCCGCACGAGAACCTCATTGTCACTCGGCACAGGTGTGGGCCAATCACCCACCTTGAGGACATCAGTGGCGGGACCGTTATGTTCATACCAAGCAGCTAGCATTCAAACACCTCTGTTTCAGTCATGGGTCTGGGTTTAGCCAGCCTTGGGTTGGCTGGCTTTTTTAATGGTGAGGCCCAGAAAAATTAAAGCCCAGCCATGCAACAACAGTTCAATGGCAAGGAGTAGCCCTGGCACCCACAGACTGGCCTCGGGCCAGCTGCTTAAGATCATGACGCCTAGGACGATTGAGAGGAGCCCGGCGATTGCGGGCCACCAAACATTGCCGATTGAGGCGTTTTGAAAGGCAGCGATCAATCGCAACGCGCCCGTAATCAAAAAAAGCGCCGCTAACCAAATGGTCAATCCTTGCAAGGCTGCGACTGGGGCCACCCAGATAAATACGCCCAATCCGATGTAGAGAGCGGCAAACAGCGACTGAATCAAAAAGCTACGCCATCCTTTGGTCTGAAAGGCGTGGGCGGCCATAAAAACGCCGCCAATCAAAGCCACGGCCCCCAATATCGAGATAGAGGCATAAGAGAACGCCACCTCAGCGACAAGACCAAACATGCCGCATAAAACCAACACCACGCCAATCGCGATCAGTTTGCCGTGGTGTTGAGCCGCCTGCCCGAGTAATTGCTTTTGTAGGGGTGTTAGCGGGGGCAGCTGTTCGGAGGAAGTGGGGTCTCGGCTGTTGTTGCTGTTATTGCTGTTATCGCTCATTGCGTCTCTCTTTTTTACCACAAGGGGATTGCTTGTTTTTGCAGCTTCAGGTTAACTCGAATCATGACACTAAAACTACCCAATAATGATCCACAGCGAGACCTCTTACACAACGAGGTACATGCGCGCCCCGTCGGGCCAATCCAACAGCCTGCCGTGGCTTTTTGTTTGGCGGTTATAAACAAAGGCCACAGTGTTGCGGATGAATTGGCACATTTGGCCCAGATTGACCCGTCTGTGCTTGAGCCGCAAAAGGGGGCCGCTAATTTCTTGCGCTTGGAGCTGCCTTGGGGATCGTTGCGGTGGGAGCGTCACACCGAGTTCACTCGCTACACATTGGTGCATACCTTTGATCCGGCGGATCTGTTGTCTGATGAGGATCCGATCACAACGCGACTGACTCGAGTTCGAGCGCTGACTGACGATTTCCTTGCCGCTCAGTCCGATTGGATTTCGCAAGTGCCTGGGCAGACCTTTTCCGCTGTTGAAGTGGTGGTTTTGGGGGTGGATGAGGTGGCTGATCTGGCTGAGTCGAATTACTCGGCTGGCTGTGAGTGGTTTGGGCATGAGACGGTTTTTGCGTCATTGCTTGGCAACCGTCAGCACACACTGGGTTTGACTGATTTCAAAGTAAACGCCAGTGGGGTAGAAAGGTTTTTGGTGATGACGCGACCGCAAACGCGGGCGTCTCGAGTAGGGCGAACGGCACAACGGCTAATGGAGATGGAAATCTATCGGATGATGGCCTTGCGAGGCCTGCCGGTGGCCAAGCGCCTGTCGGCGGAGTTAGGCGATGCCGAACTCGCGCTGGCCTCTATTACCCATGATGTTGAAAGCCAGTCGATTGGGGACCATGAATTATTGGATCAATTGGCTAAATTGGCCGCTGCGGTGGAGCGTGCCAATGCCACCCACAATTACCGGTTTTCCGCGACACGTGCCTACGATGAGATATTCACGCAACGAGTTGCCGAGTTGCGAGAAGCCCCCGTGCCTGGGATACAAACGCTGGGCGAGTTTATGCAACGGCGACTGAGCCCGGCGATCGCCACGGTGGCAGCCACAGCACAGCGTCTCGAGTCCCTGTCAGAACGGATCAGTCGAACAGGCGACTTATTGCGTACCCGTGTTGATATTGCGGCAGAACAACAAAACCAAGAGTTACTCGAGCAACTCGCTAAGGGCCAGACGTTACAACTGCGCTTGCAACAAACCGTTGAAGGCTTGTCGATCGCGGCTATTTCCTACTATATGGTGAGCTTGATTAACTATTTCGCCAAAGCGGGCAAGGGACTGTCTTGGATTCCACTTTCTGCTGAAACAATCACAGGAATCGCGATCGTGCCGGTGGTGCTCGGCGTTTGGATACTGACGCGACGTACGCATCAGTTGATTCGCAAGTCATGAAAAAATCACTCATGAGTTAAGCCTGCGCCATTGTTCGTGCAGCCATCACTGTGCGCGATGCCGAGAATTTGTTCATGACCAGCATTGATCAATGATCGAGCAACGGTTGCACGATAACTAGCCCCTCACCATTGCCCGTGTTTTGAGTTTTTGGGTTTCTAGGGGTCTAGGGGTCTAGGGGGCTGGGAGACCTGAGCTAAACCCACATCAAGTTCTCGCGTCAATAGTGGCTATACTCGCTTGTACGCTTTAAGAATGATTCGGTTCATCGCTGACCAGATTGCCATTGCGGTCTGACGTGGCGCAACGAGTTTCTAAGCGTGTCAAAGAAACTCTACCAACCCATGGCACTGCAGCCATCCCTCCTTTTTGTCTGACCTCAAATTGATCCCCACCGACCCCAGCGCTGTTGAAAAAGAGTTGCGCCACGTGCACACCCTTATGCAACTTGAGCAAAGGGAGGACTTAACGCAATTCAGACTCAAAAACGCCAAAGCCAGCATCAGAGAGCGCCAGAGGCGTGGCTTGACCTGGTACCCGGTGGTTGTCAACAAGGAGATGATCGGGTTTGGGGGTAACTTGGTGTTGGAGATTGAGCGCCCGGCGGGGCAGCTAGGCCTGCACTTGTTTCAAGTCGGTAAAAATGCTGCTTTGTTTGGCAATCTGCTGGGCGGCTCGACTTTTGATCGACCTACGCTTCACGGTGTGATCACTGGCGTGCGACGCAACAAGCTACTGCTGGCAACAACCAAGGAGGACCTGCCAGACTGGGTGCTTGATGGTGGCAAGCTGGGTATCGAACTGACCTTTGATGAGGTGAGTTATCGCGAAATGGACAACGCCTTGGGCGAAGTGATGCGCGCCCGTGGCGATCGGCTGGCCGAGCTGCGCGACACGCTGCTCGGTGCCAGACAGGCTCGATTCCGTGAATCCAAGGTGTACGACCTGTTCTATCCAAGCCCGCTCAACGAGTCGCAATTGGCGTCGGTGCGCCATGTCATGGCGGCTCAAGACGTGGCCATCATCCATGGCCCGCCAGGAACGGGTAAGACCACCACGCTGGTGCAGGCCATTTTGGAAACCACTCGGCGGGAGCGGCGCGTGCTCGTGTGCGCACCCTCAAACACGGCAGTGGACTTGCTGACTGAAAAGCTGGCCAAGCGCGGGATCAACGTTGTTCGTCTGGGTAACCCGAGCCGCGTGTCGGACCTGTTGCTTGAGCACACCCTTGATGCTCAAGTGATGGCGCATCCAAGCCATGGCAAGTTGCGCTCGTTGCGTCAAACCGCTGACCAGTATCGAGAGACCGCCAACGAGTACGTCCGTGATTTTGGTTTCGAAGAGCGCCAGCAGCGCCGGGAGTTAAAGGAGCAAGCACGGGCCTTTGCGAAGGCAGCTGACGATTTAGAGCGTGTCATCACGGGTGAGGTGCTCGAGTCGGTGCAGGTTATTACGTGCACTTTGGTTGGCGCCAGCAACCGCAACATCCGTCACTTGTCCTTTGATACCGTCTTTATCGATGAAGCCGCCCAAGCGCTGGAACCCGGCTGCTGGATACCTATAGTCAGGGGCGCGCGCGTGGTTCTGGCTGGCGACCACCATCAACTACCACCTACCGTCAAAAGCGAAAAAGCTGCCCACGATGGCCTGCGTGAAACGTTGTTTGAGAAGTGCATCAAGCGCCAGCCAGCCACGGCCCGCATGCTGACAGTGCAGTACCGCATGCACGAGAAAATCATGGCGTTCAGTTCCAAGCGGTTTTACGACGACCAATTGGCGGCGCACCAGAGTGTTCGTCTAGCCGGCTTGGAGGACTACGATAAAAGCTTCGCGCACGACCAGCCGGTTGAATTCCTAGATACGGCTGGTCTTGGCTTTCGTGAAATCGCTATCCCTGAAAGCCGCTCCAGCGCTAATCCAGACGAGGCAGACTGTCTGCTCAACCGCCTCGCCCAACTTCTGGAAAACCACGATCACACGGCGCACGAGTCGAATCCGCTCACCATCGGGGTGATTGCCCCTTATCGCGCTCAGATCAACTATTTGAATGACGCCATCGAGCAAAACGATTCGCTTAATGGCCTCTTGCAGCGACGCTCACTCAGCGTGGGCACTGTTGATTCGTTCCAAGGCCAAGAGCGCGACATCATTGCCATTTCACTGACGCGCAGCAATACACACGGCGAAATCGGCTTTCTTGCTGATATCCGCCGCATGAACGTGGGCATGACCCGCGCCCGCCGCAAGCTGTTGCTGGTTGGTGACTCGTCCACGCTTGGTGCCCACCCGTTTTACCTGCAATTACTGGCTCACTTGAAGCGCACGGGTGGTTACCGCACGGCTTGGGAGCCGGCTCAATAGCTGTCGTTACCCGCGAGCGCATTCTAGCGCTGTCGAGGCAAGTGTCTATCGTTGCTGGCATGTCACCTTCGCTTAGGGAAAGTAGGGGCAGTCGCTTTGGTATGGAGCCAATCGAGACAATCGGGACTTGATATACTGTGCATACATACAGTATATTTGAATCATGACAACTGCTGACGCTTCAACCCCCCAACCGTTACGTGTACCTAATGCCAAGGTTTGGCTAGAAATGTGCGCTTGGCCCGTTCGGGCTGGCTTTCCTTCACCGGCTGCTGACCACACGCGCAAACGCCTTGATTTAAACGAACACCTGATCCGAAACCAAGAAGCCACTTTTATTTTTAGGGTCAAAGGTGATTCGATGAGTGGCATCGGTATTTACGAGGGTGATGAGTTGATTGTGGATCGTTCGATCGAAGCCAGACATGGCAATATTGTGCTCGCCGTGTTGAATGATGACTACACGGTCAAGCGCTTGTATCGTCGTGGCGGTGTGGTCAAGTTGGTCGCAGAAAACCCGCTTTACCCCCCCATCGTTGTCAAAGACGGTGAGGAGCTGGTCATTTGGGGCGTGGTGACCCGCAGCCTTCATAAGCTGTATTGACCATGTTGCCCAACAGCAAGCAGGCCCTGGCGCTGGTGGATTGCAACAATTTTTACGTCTCGTGTGAACGGATATTTCGCCCAGACTTGGCGCGAGTGCCGGTTGTCATCTTGTCAAACAACGACGGTTGCGTGGTCGCACGGTCCAACGAAGCCAAGGCGCTGGGCATTAAAATGGGGCAGCCTTGGTTTGAGTGCAAGGCGCTTGCCCAGGAACACGATGTTTTGGCGCTGAGCAGCAACTACGCCCTCTACGCTGACATGTCGAATCGCGTGACGGCTATCTTGCGGGGGTTTTCTCCGCATTGCGAAGTTTATTCAATCGATGAGTCGTTTGTCGATTTGACAGGCATGGCCGAGCTCCGAGAGGTGAGCTATGCCATCAGAGCGCGCGTCGCTATGTGGACCGGGATACCGGTGTGTGTGGGTGTGGGGTCGACAAAGACACTGGCCAAGCTTGCCAACCATGTGGCAAAAAAGCACCCGAGATCCAAGGGCGTTTTTAACTACAACGCCTTGACTGAGGGCCAGAAATCCAATGTGCTCCAGTGCTTGCCCGTTGGAGAGGTTTGGGGTGTTGGGCGTCGGTTGACCGAGCGCTTGGCGCATCACCATATCACCACTGCTTTGGATTTGCGCGATGCACACACGCCGACCCTGCGAGCCGCCTTTGGTGTCGTACTAGAAAAGACGCAACGCGAATTGCAGGAAACGTCCTGCATTCAGTTGGAGGAAGTACAAGCCGACAAGAAGCAGATCATCTCGAGCCGATCTTTTGGGCGCATGGTGACCGAGTTACCTGTTTTGAAAGAAGCGCTGTCAACGTTTGCGGCCAATGCTTGCGCCAAACTGCGTGCGCAGCATAGCCATGCTTCATTGGTCCAAGTGTTTCTCGGTACCAACCGGTTTCGTCAAGATTTGCCACAATACGCCCCTTGCTTGGCCGTGCCGTTACCGCGTCCCACCAACGACTCATTGGAAGTGAATCGTTGGGCGGCTTTTTTGTGTGATCGCATGTTCAGATCCGAGTATCAGTACAAAAAAGCAGGCATCATGTTGAGCGAAATCAGTCCCGTTACACACCAACAAGGGGACCTCCTGCAGCCGGTGCTCGCTGACAATCATAAATTAATGGAGGCACTGGACACGCTGAATGCTCGCTACGGGCGCGGCTCAGTCAATGTGTCAACGCAGGGTGGGCGCTCAGGCTGGCAGATGAAGCAAGAGCGCCGGTCGCCAAACTACACCACCAGCTGGACGGACGTGCCGCTGGTTTGACCCTTTACGCGCCTGTCTGATCTTCCGGGTTTGCTGTTTCTACGCTTCTAATACAGGCTAGGAGGGATAGGTCGTTAATCCCCAACTTATTGCGTTTCGTTTCCAAAGGATGTCAGCATGGAAATCTTTTTCAGTTACCTTGAATTTTTGGCCAAAGTAGCCACCGTGGTCGTTGCCATTGTTATTATTTTTGGATCGCTGTCGGCCATGCGTCGACGAGGGCGGCAATCGCCGGGGCATCTTCAGGTGAAAAAATTAAATGATTTTTTCTCTGGCCTTCAGCGCCGCCTAGAGCTGTCGATGTTGGACAAAAAACAAGCCAAGAAATTTATCAAGGATAAGGTCAAGTCAGCCAAGCTTGGGAAGCTGAGCGAATCTGGTCGAGCGCGCGTTTTTGTCTTGGATTTTGATGGGGACATCCGAGCATCGGCCACAGACAGCTTACGCAACGAAATCACGGCGTTGTTGAATGTGGCCACAAAGGATGACGAGGTGCTGGTAAGGCTTCAGAGCGGTGGTGGCCTGGTGAGCAGTTATGGGCTGGCCGCATCACAGTTGGTGCGTATACGCGACGCGGGCATACCGCTCACCATTTGCATCGACAAAATTGCGGCAAGCGGTGGTTACATGATGGCCTGCATTGGTAACAAAATAATCAGCTCGCCATTTGCTATTTTGGGGTCTATTGGTGTGGTTGCACAGCTACCAAACTTACATCGCTTGCTGAATAAGTACGATATCGACTTTGAGGTGCTAACGGCGGGTGAGTTCAAACGCACACTGACGGTTTTTGGAGAAAACACCACTGAGGGTCGTGCAAAGTTTCAGCAAGATTTAGAAGTCACACACGAACTGTTCAAGAACTTTGTTTCAAATTATCGACCGTCCTTGGACATTAACGCGGTTGCCACGGGTGAAGTTTGGCTCGGTGTCAATGCCCTAGAAAATCAGTTGATTGATGAAATTAAAACCAGTGATGAGTATTTGACGTCACGCGCCAAAGACGCGGATTTGTACCACTTGCAGTACGTGAACAAAAAAACGTTTCAAGAGCGCGTCGGACTGACCGCTAGTGCGACCCTTGACAGGTTTCTATTGGGTTGGATCAGTCGTTTAACCCAGCAGCGGTATTGATTAACGGCGGATGTAGTCATAAAAGGGTTCGCCACACAAATGCTCAAGCGCGTGCTCAATGCCGTTTGTCCGCTTTCCACGTGCCGCCGTATCGATAATAGGGTTGATCGGTTGCGCGGCAAACCTCACCCTTTAGGGCGGGGTCAAGAGCGCGCACGGTTAAGCCGACCGGTTTGGTGCTTCTAGTGTGGTGTCTGCTGCTGTTTGATGTACTGCTGGATAACGGCAATGGGTGCGTCAACCACGCGTAAACCAGCTACACCGCAGACACGTAAATCTGGACCAACAGCCGCATTTTCATCACTACCCATTCGATAAGTGCCAATCGGATGGTAGATGGTCTGACCATTCTCGCGTGCAAATTGTAGCCACTCATCGTCGCGTTCAATGCCTCGCACAATCTTCATGCCATTGATCAAACACTGCTGATCTTCTGTCGTGGCCAAAAAGTTTGGGCGTATCGCGGGCGGTTGCCGCACGTCAGCCGATTCGATATGAATACTACCTCGCAAGTCTGTCACGCCAACGGTCATGCCAAGTTTAGTGTCCAAGGCGCGAACTGCCGCGTTGGCATAACTCGCATGCATAAAAAAATACTCCACATCTGGGGTTGTCATTGCCGGCTGTGATCGCACGAATCATTGACTAGGCCTGTACCCAGACTCAATACACCGCGGCGAGTCAATGCGTACTGAATCACGGGTCGAAGCAGTTGCCAACCACGGGTGGTTTCATTCAAAGTGCTGGCGCCTCCGGAATGTGTCAATGACTTTGCTACACCTTTCGTCTTAAAATTAATGTGCATGGTTAACTTTTTTCGAGCTACATTTCTCCTCAATCGGTGGGTTAATCCAAACCGCAGTTGGCATGGGTTT